>Ga0196960_10000090_pt1 | contig 35543 bp, 34 predicted proteins | sample S3v_5metaG_FD_183187 | JGI IMG/M metagenome (GOLD analysis project Ga0196960, IMG submission 183187) | Soil microbial communities from Anza Borrego desert, Southern California, United States - S3+v_5 | ecosystem: Environmental > Terrestrial > Soil > Desert | place: USA: California | collected...
CGTCCAGGAGCGGGCCCGCCCCGAAGCGGCGGCGCAGCCACCCGGTGTACGCCGTGCGCAGGGCGGGCGTGCCGCCGGGCGGCGGGTAGCGGGTCCAGCCCTCGGGGTCGGCGAGCAGCGTGCCGTCGACGCCGCCCGTGCCGAGCCGGGACTCGCCCAGGTGGAGCTGGACGGGGACGAGGCCGGGCGGGGCGGGGACACCGTCGTTCAGTGCGCGCAGCCGGGCGAAGGCGCTGGCGAGGGGGCTCATGGGTCAGTCCCGCACCATGTCGTTCAGGGCCGTCTTGCCGCGGGTACGCCCGTCGGCGTACTTGATGATGACGGCGGCGTACGTGGCCAGGCCGGGGTGGGAGGGATCGGTCCGGGTGCCGGGGACGACGACGGCGTCCTCGGGGACCTCGCCGCGCGTCACCTCGCCGGTCGCGCGGTCCACGATCGGGGTGGAGGCGCCCAGGTAGACGCCCATGCCGATGACGGCGCCGCGCCGTACCCGTACTCCTTCGGCGATCTCGCTCCGGGCGCCGACGAAGACGTCGTCCTCGATGACGACGGGGCTGTCGCCGATCGGTTCGAGGACGCCGCCGAGTCCCACGCCGCCGGAGATGTGGCAGCGTTCCCCCACCTGGGCGCAGGAACCGACGGTCGCCCAGGTGTCGATCATCGTGCCGGCGCCGACGTAGGCGCCGATGTTGACGAAGGAGGGCATGAGGACGGCGCCCGGGGCGATGTGGGAGCCGCGCCGGACGACCGCGCCCGGCACCACCCGTATGCCGGCCTTCTCGAAGTCCGGCTCCTGCCAGTGCTCGAACTTCAGCGGGATCTTGTCGTAGCTCCTGGGGCGGCCCGGGCCGGCGTCGGCGAGGGCGTTCGTGCCGAGCGGGAAGGAGAGCAGGATCAGCTTCTTGACGAAGGGGTCGGCGGCCCAGGTGCCGTCGGCGGGGTTCGCGGCGCGCAGTTCACCGCGGTCCAGGGCGTCGAGTCCGGCCTCGACGTGCGGGGCGAGTTCGGCGAGCTCGGTCCCGGTCAGCGCGGCGCGGCGCCTCCAGGCGTCCTCGATCAGCGGTCGGGAGTACATGTGGGGCGCTCCTGTCGTGCGTGCGGTGCGGCGGGGAGGACGGACCCGGGGCTGCCGGGGACGGTACTGACGTAGTCGTCGTAGGTCTCGGCGCGGCGGATCTCGACGACGTCGCCGTCGCGGGTGAGCAGCAGTTCGGCGGGGCGCAGGCGGCCGTTGTAGGTGAAGCCCATCGCGTGGCCGTGCGCGCCGGTGTCGTGCACCAGGAGGACGTCGCCCTCGCGCGGATCGGCCAGCGGCCGGTCGACCGCGAACTTGTCCATGTTCTCGCAGAGCGAGCCGACGACGTCGTACGGCGCTTCGGCGCGGCCCTGCGCGAAGGGCAGGGTGATGTGGTGGTAGGCGCCGTAGAAGCCGGGCCGCATCAGCGCGGACATCGAGGCGTCCACGCCGACGACCTCGCGGCCCTTGCCGCACCGGTTGATGACGGTGGTCACCAGGACGCCGTGCGGGCCGGTGACGTAGCGGCCGCACTCCATGAGGACGCGGGGCGCGGAGCGGGGGAAGGCGGCACGGCGGGCGGCGAGGATGGCCTCGGCGTAGCGGCGGAAGTCGAAGGGCCGGTCCTCGGGGCGGTAGGGGATGCCGAGGCCGCCGCCCACGTTGACGTAGTCCAGCTGGATGCCGACGTCCGCGGCGATGCGCGCGCCGAGTTCGATGACGTCGGTGGCGGCGCGCGCGGCACGGTCGACGTCGAGTTCGTTGGCGCAGGTCATGCCGTGGATGCCGAACCGGCGGGCGCCGCGTGCCTTCGCCTCGCGGTAGGCGCCGGCCAGTTGGCCGACAGGCACGCCGAACTTGGTCGCCTGCGCGTCGCCCATCAAGCGGGAGCCGGCCGACAGTCCGTGCGGGGAGACGCGGAAGGCGACCGTGTCGGGCAGCGGGTCGCTGCGGTCCAGTGCGGTGAGGTCGTCGAAGGTGACCAGCGAGCCGGTTTTGCGGGCGAGTCCGAATTCTTGGCGGGTGGTGTTGTTGGAGGTGAACACGGTGTCGCCCGGCCCGGCGCCGAGGCTGCCCGCGAGTTCCAGCTCCACCGGGGAGGCGCAGTCCAGGCCGCTCCCCTCGGCCAGGAGCAGGGACAGGACGTGCGGGTTGGGCAGGGCCTTGACGGCGAAGTACTGCCGGTAGGGCTCGCCGGCGAAGGCGTCCGTCATGGCGCGGTAGGTGTCGGCGATGCCTGCGGCGTCGTAGAGGTGGAAGGGCGTTCCGTAGGCGGCCACCAGGTCCCCCAGGAGGGGACGCAGGCGCGCGGCGAAGGTGTCGGGGACGGGCACGGCTTCCTCCTCCGCTACGGGACGCGTGCGATGCAGATGGTGCGGTTGCGCATGCCGCTGATCGGGCGCAGGTAGGGGAAGTAGTAGTTCTCCACCCCGCGGTAGCCGCGTGCTTCGAGGCACTCGGCGAGGTAGTCCTTGGACAGGTACCAGAAGTCGGCGACGCGCTGGTGGGGGGCGAAGTGCGCCTCCCGGTCCTGCGGCGCGTCGTTGGAGAAGACCAGGTAGGCGCCGGACTCGGGGCGCAGGGCGGCCAGCTTGTCCAGGGCGGGCCCGGTCTCCCGGTCGGCGTCGAAGAGGTGGCCGAGGAAGCCGTCCGCGTAGATGATGTCGGCGCCCGCGACGTCGGAGGGACGCAGGGTGTAGTAGTCGGCGGCGAAGGCGTCGACGCCCTTCTGGCGCGCCAGTTGGACGGCCTCCTCGTTGAAGTCGATCCCCCGCACGGTCCGGCCGAGTCCGGCGATGACGCCCTCGACGGCGGCGTTGCCGCAGCCGAGCGAGAAGACGGACGCCCCCTCGTCGGTCAGGGAGAGCAGCTTGAGGGCCATGTGGGAGCGGTACTCGGGCACATAGGTGGACGGGGTGACCGAATCGTTGAACGCGCCGCCCTTCTCCCAGATGGCGTAGATGCTGTCGCCTTCGCCGCTGGTGGAGCGCTGCGCCGTGTAGTAGTCGCGCACCTGGTCCAGGTCCTGATTCGCTTCGGTGATCATCGTGTCTCGCTTTCAGCGGCCGGAGGTCGCGGCGGAGTGGAGGTGTTCCTGCGTGTACTCGACCGACCGGAAGGGCTCCGGGCGGAGGCGCTCGACGAATGCGGCGAGCGGGGCGGCCGTGGCCGGGCCGTAGCTGCGGTGCAGGTGGAGGGCCCGGTCGGCGTCGGTGGCCAGGAGCGTGTCGGCCAGGACACGGGCCAGCGAGCGCAGTCCCGCGAGGACGACCTGCGGCGTTCCCGTCAGGCGCGGGGTGCCGGTCAGGTCGAGGGCGCCGAGCTGGACGAAGTAGGACAGCTGGAGGAACATGCCGTCGCTGTCGGGGAAGTGGCCGAGCCCGCGGTCGGTGTAGCGCAGGCACTCGGCGAGGTAGTACGCGACGCAGTCGGCCGGGTCGATGTCCAGGCGGGGCGCCCAGACGTCGGTGAGGATGAGGATGCCGAAGACGTCGGCGGCGACCTCCTGGAGGACCACCGAGGCCCAGCGGTCGGCGGCGTTGAGGTCCTTGTACTCGGTGGCGGGCCGGTGCGCGAAGTGGCCGAGCTCGTGGCTGAGGACGCCCAGGGTGGGGATCGCGGCGAAGCGCGCGTGCGCCGGGTCGAACTCCACGCCGACGTCGAGGAAGTGCCGCGCCAGGGGTGCGGAGACCGTGTCGAGCAGGGCGCGGTGGGAGTTGGCGAAGTAGTACGTCTTCTTGAACGGCGAGTACTTCACGCCTTCGTCCTCGGGGAGGAAGTAGGCGATGTGCTTGGGGTGGAGGTTGCCCTCGCCGGCCATGAAGAACAGCTCTGCGGCGCCGAAGGCCGGCAGGTCGCCCAGGCGCAGGTCGGCGTGGAGGCCGCGCAGGTAGGCGGCCACTTCGTCGCGGTCGGCGAGGGCGTCGGTGACCAGCTGCTGGCGCGCCTCGTCGGCGCGGCAGGCGAAGGCCGTGGGAAGGCCCCGGACCTCCTTGCCGTACCAGGTGGAGACCTGGCCGGCGACGAGCGTGATCTGCTCCTGGAGGGAGGCCAGTTCGCGCAGGATGTCGTCGTCGTAGCCGTCCTGGACGGCGTTGGCACGCAGTTCCGCGGCCCGCCGGTCGGCTTCGCCCGGCAGGTGCTTGGCGACGTCGCGCACCGCCTCGGCGATCGCCATCGGGTCGTTGAAGCGGCGGCGGGCGGGGATACCGATCTCCTTGACCCGCTGCCACTCGGCTTCCACCGCGACGCGGACGTCCGCGAGGGCCCGGCGGAACCCGTCGCCGAGGTCGGGGGTGGCCCCGGCGAGGTCCAGACAGCCCAGGGCGTAGCTGTCCGCGGGGGGCCAGAAGGCGCTGCGGTGGGTGCGGTACGAGCCGGCCCTGGCGAGGTTGGACGGGTAGTCGAACCGGTCCGCCGTGGGGTTTTCAGGCATGGGATTTCCCGTTCTGGAATCGACTGCTGGTGGAGGTGGCGCAGCGACTGCGGTCGGCGTACGGCCCCGGGGCGGCGGCTATCCGCGGGTCCTGTCCTTGTGGTCGGCCAGGACGAGGGAGGCGCCCTTCTCACCGATCATCATGCTCGCGGCGTTGGTGTTGCCCGAGACCATGGCCGGCATGACGGAGGCGTCGATGACGCGCAGGCCCTCGATGCCGTGCACCCGCAGCCGTGCGTCGACGACCGCCAGCGGGTCGTCGCCCATCCGGCAGGTGCCCACGGGGTGGTAGGAGGTGTCGCCGTACTGCCGTGCGTAGGCGAGCAGTTCGTCGTCGGAGCGGACGTCGCTGCCGGGCAGCAGCTCGAACGCCCGGTACGCGTCCATACTCGGCTCCTCGATGATGCGGCGGCCGATGCGCACGCCTGCGATCAGGGTGGCGCGGTCGGCCTCCGACTCGAGGAAGCGGGTGCGGATCGACGGCGGGGTCAGCGGCTGCCGGGAGCGGATGTGGACGGAGCCCTTGGACTCGGGGCGCAGCGGGTAGACGCCCAGGGTCATGCCGGGGGCGGTGTCCAGGCGGCGGCTGCGGCCGCCGCCGTAGCTGGCGGGCGCGAAGTGGTACTGGAGGTCGGGGCGGGTCAGGGAGTCGTCGGAGCGGACGAAGCCGTGGCCGAGCGCGATCGGCAGGCTGAGCAGGCCGCGCCGTTCGCGGGCGTAGCGGGCGATCTCGCGGACCAGGCCGAGGCCGCGGGAGCGCTCGTTGAAGGTGATCGGGCGGCGCACCCGCCAGCGCAGCCGGGCGGCGAAGTGGTCGCGGAAGTTCTCGCCGACGCCGGGCAGGTGGTGCACCACGGGCACGCCGACGTCGCCGAGGTGGCCGGCCGAGCCGATGCCGGAGAGTTCGAGCAGCTGCGGGGACTGTACGGCTCCGGCGCTGACGATCACCTCGTGGGCGGCGTCGGCCCGGTGCTCTCCCTCACCCCGCCGGTAGTCGACGCCGACGCAGCGCTTGCCGTCGAAGCGCAGGCCGGTGACGTGCGCCTCGGTGACCAGGGTGAGGTTGGGCCTGCCGCGGGCCGCCTTGAGGTAGGTGCCCGCGGCGGAGGAGCGGCGGCCCTCCTCGTGGTTGACCTGGTAGTAGCCGAAGCCCTCCTGGTCGCCGGAGTTGTAGTCCGGGTTCTCGGGGTAGCCGGCCTTGCCGGCGGCGGTGAGGAAGGCGTCGGTCAGCTCGTCGCGCTCGCGCGGCAGCCCGACGGCGATGCGTCCGTCGCGGCCCCGGGTGTCGCCGTCGATGCCGCTGACCCGCTCCAGGCTGCGGAAGTGCGGCAGGACGCCCTCCCAGGACCAGCCCGGGTTGCCCAGGGCCTCCCAGTCGTCGTAGTCGTGGCGCTGACCGCGCACGAAGATCATGCCGTTGATCTGGTTGGAACCGCCGAGCAGACGGCCCCGGGGGATGCTGACGCTGCGGCCCTCGAGGGTCGGATCGGCGTCGGTCTCGAAGCACCAGTCGTACTTCGGTTTCCCCATCAGCACCGTCTCGGCGGCGGGGACGTCGAGCAGCGGGCTGCGCCGTTCGCTGCCCGATTCGAGGAGCAGCACGCGGATCGCGGGGTCCTCCGTCAGACGGCCGGCGAGCACACAGCCCGCCGCGCCCGCGCCGACGACGACGTAGTCGTACCTCACCGTCGCCCGCCCCCTCACGCGGCCGCGGCCGCGGCGGTGGCGCCGCGCCGGCCGGTGATCGTGGTGCGGTGCAGCAGCCGCCGGTGGTTGACGTGGTCGTACGGGGTGGCCCGGTGCATCGCGCTGCGGTTGTCCCACAGCACGATGTCGCCGACCTGCCACCGGTGGCGGTAGGTGAAGCGGGGCTGGATCGCGAACTCCTGGAGGAAGGTGATCAGCGGTGCGCTCTCGTCCTCGGACAGGCCCTCGATGCGCCAGGGCACGTTGCCGCCCGCGTAGAGGGCCTTGCGGCCGTTCTCCTCGTGGAGGCGGACCAGCGGGTGAGCCACCTCGGACCACTCGGCGCGCTCCTGCTCCGTGGGCGCCGGCCGGTCGGGGTAGTTGTACGGCCGTGACTGGACCCGGCTGATGACGACCTTCAGGTCCTCGATGCGCTCCTTGACGGCCTGCGGCAGCGCCTCGTACGCGGCGAACATGTTGCCGTACCAGGTGTCGCCCCCGGACGGGGGTATCTCCCGGGCGTACAGCATGGAGCCCACCGGCGGCCGGGTCAGGTAGGCACCGTCGCTGTGCCAGACGCGCCCGCTGTAGGCCGAGCCGATCGGCTTCCCGTCCTTGGTGAGGTTGGACAGGATGAGGATCTCGGGGTGCTCGACGTCGTTGAACTGCGAGCGGGTGTAGGCGAAGACCTCGCCGAAGCGCCGGGTGAACTCGATGTGCTGCTCCGGCGTCATGTCCTGGCCCCGGATGAGCAGGATGGTCGTGTCGATCCAGGCCTGGTGGATCCGGTCGAAGTCGCGGTCGGACAGCGGCCGGGTGACGTCGACACCGCGGACCTCGGTGCCGATGCCGTCGGTGATGGGGACCAGTTCAAGCATGAAGGGGTACTCCCTGGGGGTGTTCGGTCGGTACGTCGGCGGCGCCCGGGTCCGTCGCACGGATCGCGGGGCCCGTCGGGCGGGTCAGGGCAGGGACACCTGGTACTCGTCCATCCAGCGCCGCATCTCGACGAGCTGGATCAGCAGCGCGGCCTGGTTGGAGCCCCCGGGCAGCTCGCCGTGGACGGCGCCCGCGGAGATCTGCTGGATCAGGCCGTTGGTGCGCCCGGTGTCGAACAGCGGCTTCAGCGGCGAGGCGTCGTCGTTGACGATCCAGGTCGCCTCCCGGAGGAGGGTCCGGTCGTAGGCGGGGTTCTGCACGTGCGGGTAGGCGCTCTTCGCGCGGTTCACGGTGCTCGCCGGCAGGACGTCCGCCATGGCGGCCTTGAGCAGCCCCTTCACCCCGCCCCGCGACTTGGTCTCCCAGGGCACGTTCCACACGTACTGGAGCAGCCGGTGGTCGCAGAACGGCACCCGGACGTCGAGGCCGTGGGCCATGCTCATGCGCTCCTTGCGGTCCAGGATCACCGAGAGCGGGCCGGACAGGCCGAGGAAGAAGACCTCCCGGATCCGGGCGTCCTCGGCGCTCTCGCCCGCGAGCCGGGGGACGCGTGCGAGGACGTCCGCGTAGCGGGCGCGCTCGTCCTCCTCCGGGTCCAGCTCGGCGAGCAGGTCGGGGACGAGGTAGCGGGACAGCTTCGGGCCGTCGAAGAGCCAGGGGAAGCGGTCGGCGGCCAGCACCTCGGGCTTGAAGAAGTAGGGGTAGCCGCCGAAGACCTCGTCGGCGGCCTCGCCGGTGAGCGCGACGGGGCAGTTGGCGCGGATCTGCTGGAAGATCAGGTACATCGAGGCGTCGAACTGGCCCCAGCCGGGCAGGTCGCGGGCGCGCCGGGTGGCGGGGACGACGTCCAGCAGGTCCTGCACCGAAGCGGTGAGCGTGGTGTGTTCGGTGCCGAGGAACGCGGCGGCCTCGGCGGCGTACGGGGCGTCGATGTCCGGGCGCAGTTCCGTGGCCACGAAGTGCGCCGGGTCGCTCTCGAACTCCACGCAGAAGGTGGCCAGTCTCCGGTCCGGGTCGTCCTTGCGCAGGGCGCTCGCGGCGAGCGCGGCGACGGAGGTGGAGTCGACGCCGCCGGAGAGCATCGCGCCGAGCGGGACGCCGGTGGCGAGCTGGCGGCGCACGGTGTCGTCGAGGAGTTCACGGACCGTGCGGGCGCTCTCCTCGAAGGTGTCGTGGTGCGGTTCGCTCACCAGCTGCCAGTAGCGCCGCCGGGTGACCCCGCTCGCGGTGTACGTCACGACGTGGGCGGGCTCGACCTCGTACAGGTCCTTCAACGGCGTCTCGCCCGGCCGGGCCAGGCGCGGCTGGAGGACGACGGGCAGCGCCGAGAGCTCCAGACGGGGCCGGAACAGGGGGTTGGCGAGGATGCCCTTGGGCTCGGAGGCGAAGAGGACCCCGCCGTCGTACGGATGGTGGTAGAGGGGCTTGACGCCGGCCCGGTCGCGGCCGAGGTGCAGTCGCCGGGTGCGGCCGTCCCAGACGGCGAAGGTGAAGGCGCCGTTGACGCGCTCCACGAAGTCGGTGCCCCACAACAGGTAGGCCTGGAGGAGCGCTTCGGCGGTGGAGCCGCCGCGCACGGCACCGCCGGCCGCCTCGATGTCGCGGCGCAGTTCGTCGCCGTTGTAGACCTCGCCGGTGTGTGCCGCGTGGACGGTGTCACCGCCCAGGCTGACGCGCGCGGGGCGCACGTCGTCGGGGCGTCCGGTGGCCAGGCCGCGGTGGCCGAGGGCGGCGTTCCGGCCGATCCACACGTCCTCGGTGTCGGGGCCCCTGTGCGCCATCGTCCGCGTCATCGATTGCAGCACGCCGAGCTGGTCGCCCAGGTCGCGCCGGAAGTCGATCCAGCCCACCACACCACTCATGCGGTTCACCTCCAGGAGTAGGAAGAATTTCCTTCAAGCAGTGCGAGAACGCCGGGGATCGAGGCGGCGGGCGGCAGGGGTGCGGGTCGGCTCGGGCCGGGGCAACGGCCCCGCACGGGGAGTTCGGGAAGGCGGGGGACCGGGGGAATTCCTTCCGGCCGGGTCCGGCGCCATGAACGACTGTGCCAGATCGCGCGGCGCCGCAGATCGCCCTGCCATGGGCATCAAGTTGCGTGGCAACTTGATGCCCATGGAGACAAATCAGACATTCTCGGGGGTGGCGGCGGGCGCGGCCCCGGGTACGGCGACGACCGTACCGACGAGAGTCCGCCCGGGCCCGTCCAGGACCCGCCAGCGCCCCGTGAAGCGGTCCACGCGGGCGCCGGCCACGACGGGACCCGGAACGCGGAGCACGGCGGTGAACACCCCGCCTTCCGGATCGGGTTCGACGGCGCAGTCCAGGAAGCCGAGCCACCGGCCGGTCAGCGGGAACCACGCCTTGTAGACGCTCTCCTTGGCGCTGAACAGGACGCTCTCCCACGCCACGTGCGGGTGGCTGCGGGCCAGCCGGGCCAGGTGGCGCCGCTCGTCGGGCAGCGTCACACCGTCGATGACCCCGGCGGGCAGCGGCGCGTGTGCTTCGGCGTCGATGCCCAGGGAGGCGAGGTCACCGTCCCGGGCCACGGCGGCGGCCCGGTAGCCGGGGCAGTGCGTCATGCTGCCGACGACGCCGTCGGGCCACGCCGGGGCCTGCCGGGCCCAGGGGTCGGGACCCCCGCGCGGCAGGATCGGCGCAGGGGCGACCCGCAATCGGGCCAGGGCGGTGCGCGCGCACATCCGTACCGTGGCGAACTCCCGGCGCCGTTCCCGGGACAGGGCCCGGTCCATCAGCGCCCGCTCCCCGGGGAACAGGTCGACGGCCTGCGGGTCCTCGAAGACCTCGGTGAGCTCGGCGCGCGGCGGCAGCAGCCCGGTGAGCAGCCCGGGTCGCTCCGGGGTCACCGGCCGGTGCCGGCCACCGCGCGCTCGCGGGGCCGTAGGGCGAGGTCCGGGTCCAGGAGTGCCGGGGAGCCGTCGTCCCGCCCCATGAGGCGGCCGAGCAGCGGGCCGGTCATCACCGTGGTGGCCACGGCCATGACGACGAAGAGTGAGTAGAGCCGTTCGTCGATGAGCCCGGCCTCCAGGCCGACGCCGAGCGCGACGAGCTCGGTGAGCCCTCGGGTGTTCATCAGGCTGGCCAGGACCGCGGAGCTGCGGGCCGGGAGGCCCTGGGAGCGGGCGCCGAGCCAGGTTCCGGCGAACTTCCCGGTGACCGCCACGACCATGATCCAGCCGAGCTGGACGAGGCCGTCGGCGCCGAGGCCGGAGAGGTCGACCTTCAGGCCCGCGACGATGAAGTAGACCGGGAGCAGCAGTGTGGTGGTGTGCTCCGTGCGCCTCAGCAGGCCCTCGTGCCCGGCCGGGTGCAGCCGGGGCATGGCGAGCCCGAAGAGGAAGGCGCCGATCACGAAGTGCAGCCCGAGCAGCTGGGTGAGGGCCGCCGAGGCCAGGACCCCGGCGACGACGACCGTGACGTCACCGGCCGACAGGGGCTCCTCGCTCCTCCGCCGGCCCAGGAACCGGGCGAGCAGGGGGCGTACGACGAGGAAGAGCACGAGGGCGTACGGGACGACGAGCAGCACCAGCCACGGGTGGGTGCCGCCGGCGCCGGCCAGGGCCTGGAGGCCGGCCAGCGCAGTCCAGGCGGCGAGGTCGCAGAACGCCGCCGCGGACAGGGCGACGGCGCCGAGCCAGGTGCCGTTCATGCCCCGGTCGGCCAGGATGCGGGCGAGGACCGGGAAGGCCGTCACCGACACCGCGATCCCGATGAAGAGGACGAAGGCGACGCGGTGGCCGGGGTCGTACGAGCGCAGCAGGTACCAGCCGAGCAGGATGCCGAGCGCGAAGGGGACGAGCGTGGAGCCGAGGACGGTGGCCCCGGTGGCCCGGCCCGAGCCGCGCAGCCGGGCGAAGTCGAACTCCAGGCCGATGAGGAACATGAACAGGACCAGGCCGAGGTCGGCCACGGCGCCGAGGTAGGGCCGGATGTCGGTCGGGAAGAGCGTGGCGGCCACGGTCCCGTTCAGCAGGGTCGGGCCGAGCAGCACGCCCACCGCGATCTCCCCGATGACCGACGGCTGGCCGAGGCGGCGGGCGATCCGGCCTGCGAGCCGGGCCACCGCGATGATCAGGGCGATGTCGGCGAGGAGCACCGCCGTCTGCAACTCCGTCATGCACGGTCTCCGGTGGCCGTGTCGGGGGCGGCGGTGGTCCCGGTGCCGGTCGTGGTGCCCGTTCCGGTGACGCCCTCGACCGTCCGCAGCCGGGACAGCAGCTCCTCCTCGGCCCGCTGGAGCGCGAGGCACGCCTCGGACGTCCACCGGGCGTCGAGCGCTCCGGTCACCTGGGCGAGGAGCATGTGGTTCATGGCGTCGGCCCCGCCCCGCACGATCCGGTCGAGCAGTTCGTCCAGGACCGTGTCGCCGGACGCGTGCCGCAGGTACTCCCTCAGTGCGATGCGGGAGCCCTGGTAGAGGGAGAACGCGGCGTGCAGGGAGGTGATGACCCGCTCGGGCGCGATCCAGCGGCAGGAGATCAGGTCCTCCACCCGGGTCAGCAGCGCGTGGCTGTCCCGGTACTCCGCCAGGAGGGCGGTGAAGGCCTCGCGGGTGCCCTGTCCGGCCTGCGCCGGGTCGAGGTCCTTGGTCGTGCAGTACCGCACGCGGCGCAGCTCGTTGTTGTCGAAGGAGGCCGCGATGACGTCCTCGGGGTAGGTGTACGAGCACAGCAGGCTCGCCGGGTTGTCGTCCACGAGGTGCCACGCGCCGGTGTCGGAGTCGTACCCGGTGAGCACGATGGTGTGCACCAGGTGCTTGGTGCGGTACTCGGGACAGTGCGGCCAGTAGAAGACGTCGCCGACCAGGATCGCGAAGCCCTCCTGGGCGACGACGTCGAGGAGCAGGGCGCGCGCGTCGGCGTAGGACTCGAACGCGGCCTCCTCCTTGACGACGCCGAGGAGCGCGAGGTCGTCCTGCCCGGCGATGCCGTTCTCGAAGTCGTACTTGGGGCGCTGCTCCCTGATGACCTGCCGCAGGATCTCGTCCGTGCTGACCAGGCCGCGGAAGAGCAGCTGGTGCACGGGACGGCCGCGTTCGGCGAGCATCACCAGGGACTGGCGCTGGTAGCAGTTCAGGAACAGCCGGCTGTACAACACGGTGTCGTAGGGGTGGGGAATGTCCTTCATCGGCCGTCGCCTTCGGGGTGGGCGCTACAGGAGGCGCGTCATGAACGCGCTGTTGGGGTCTTCCCGGTAGTTCGCAAAGGGGGCGCAGTAGGTGAACTCGAACTTCTCGTACAGCGCGCGGGCCGGGGCGAAGAAGTCGGTGGCGCCGGTCTCCAGGCTGAGGCGCCGGTAGCCCATGCCGCGGGCCTCGGAGATGATGTGGGCCAGCAACCGGGAGGCCACTCCGGAACGCTTCCGGGTGGGTTCGGTGCGCATCGACTTGATCTCGGCGTGGCCCTCCTCGATGCGCTTGACGGCTCCGCAGCCGACCAGGGTGTCCCCGTCGTAGGCGGTCCAGAAGGTGACTTCGGGCACGCGCAGTCCGTCGAGGTCGAGGGCGTGCTTGCTCTCCAGCGGGGTGATCGCCCGCATCTCGTCCACGTGGGCCTGGAGGAACTCGGCGATGTCGCGCCCCGAGAGGTCGTCCACTGAGATCTTCATCGTTCCGCCTTCACTGTCTGGTCCGGAGGTTGGTCCGGCCTCTCAGACGCCCGCGAACAGCGCGCAGGCGAAGAAGCCGGGGGCCGAGGACACGGCCAGGTACGTCTCGTCCGGCCGGATGCCGGCCTGGCCGTGGTAGTCGGCCAGGTTGATCATCCAGTCGGAGTTGCCGCAGTGACCATAGTTTTCCAGCGGTCCGGTGAAGTGCAGTTGCTCCCGGCCGATGCCGGCGAGGGTGGCGTTGAACAGTGCCACCGGCCGGTAGAGGTTGGTCGGGAACACCTTCGTGACCGTGCTCGGTGCGAGGCCGCGCCCGCCCAGGGCGGTGGCGAGTGAGGACTGCGCCACCTGCTGGCGCGACACGAAGGAGTCCCGGCCCCGCAGGCCCGCGTGGTCGACGCCGACGGCGGTCGACAGCAAGCGCACCACGCCCTCGTCGCGGGTCAGCAGGCAACTGGCGACGGCGTCGCTGAACAGGGCGAAGGACCTGACCCGGTCGGCGTCCTCGGGCGTGAAGTCGAGCGAGACGAGGACGACGTTGCGTACGCCTTCCTCGGCCAGCAGGTGCCTGGCGTGCCCCAGGGCGGCGAGCGAGCTGCAGCACTGCTGGAAGGAGAGCACCGCCGGTACGCAGTGCACCAGTCCGAGGGCCGCGAGCACCTCGCCGGCGAAGTCGGGCCGCAGCGAGGCGAGCCGGGCGTCGCTGGTGGCGAAGACGATGCGGTCCACGTCCTCGGGCCGTACCGACCCGTCCCGCAGGGTGGCGCGCACCGTCTCGATCACATGGTCCTCGACCGGGCCGGAGAACCCGCGGAAGGTCCGACAGCCCATGGCTGCGAACTCGGTGTCCGGCGACTGCTCGCGCCACAGCCGCTCGAACTCGGGGATGTCCTCCGCCTTGCGTTCCAGGGCGCCGAAGGTGCACGCGAAGGAGCCGAGGGCGATATGTTGGTTGTCAGTCACTGTCTCCCGTTTCCGTGTACCCGGATCCGGCGGCCGGGGGCCGCCGGATCCGGGTACACGCCGTCATGGGCCCCTCGCCCTACCCGGTGGTGCGGGGCCGCTCCGTGCGCGCCGGTGTGGGTGTCACTTCGCCGCGGCGAGCGCGCGCTCGTCGATCTCGCGGACGACGGAGACGATGCCGTCGACGTCTCCCAGCCTGGACACCCACTCGGGGCGCAGCTGGACGCTGTCGTTCGCCTTCTCCTTGATGTAGTTCACCAGGAGAAGGATCATGTTCAGGGAGCTGATGCCCAGTTCCTCGCGGGTGGTGGCCCGCTCGACGTCCTCGCGGGTGAGGCCGGCCGTCATGGGCTGGGTCCGCAGGAAGTCCGCGAACCTCGCGCGGTCGTCGTCAGCGCTCATCGGTCTCGACCTTCTTGAAGGGCACGCCGTTCAGGTTCTGCGCGTGGATGCGGTTGTGGCCGTACTTGTCCTCGCCGGAGACCAGGACGCTGCCGTGGTAGTCGAGACTGATCGTGTCGCCGAACTCGCTGAGGCTGTCCACCTCCTCGTACACCTTCACCGAGGGCGCGACGTAGCGGGAGGCGTAGCCGAGGCGGGTGGTGTCGCTGACGTTGGGCAGCGAGCCGTGGATGCACTTGGCGAGGAAGATGACGAACTGGCCGGGCTTCATCTCCATCTCGAAGACTTCTTCGTCGTCCGGGTTCCAGTCGCTGTCGAGCTGGAGTTCGGAGTAGTCGTAGCCGAAGAAGTCGTGGGACTTGCTCTCCACGTCGTAGGTGAGCGGCTTGGACTCGTCGTAGTACCACTTCTTGTGACTGCCGGGGATGTAGCGCAGGCAGCCGTTCTCCTTGCCCGCCGGGGAGAACGCGGTCCAGACCGTGAGTTCCTGGGTGTACGCCTCGCCCTCTTCCGTGTACTTCAGGGAGGGCGAGGCCTCCGTGGTGGTGTCGCCCACGACGAAGGTCTCCACCTGGTGCCAGCCGGTGCCCGCGTCGCCCGGGGCCTTCTTGAAGATGTTGGTCTTCCAGCACAGGATGTCGTCGCCGATGAGGCTGCGCAGTTTGTGCACGATCTCCGGGCGGCTGATGTGCTCGGACAGCGTGTTGCAGTCCAGGTGGCGGTCGTAGTTGATGATCGTGGAGTTGTGCGGCTTGTTCTGCGAGGTGACCATCTCGATCATGGCCTGGCTCCACAGCAGTGGGGCCTCTTCCTCGCCGTAGAGGTCGAACGGGCCGACGAAGCCGTTCTCCTCGAAGAACTTGATCTGTTCGTCGGTGAGGCCGAGGAACTCGGTCCCGGTCGTGCCGGTCGTTCCTTCAGACATGTCGAAGCCCTTCTGTAACCGGAGTGGGGAGGGAGGAGAGGAAAGGTGGGCGGTGACAGCGAGCTCACGCGGTGGCGGGTGCGGCCTGCTTGAGCTTGTTCTTGCCGAGCAGCCGGGCCGCGTTCCCGTGGAAGAAGAGGTCCCGGTCGGCGTCGCTCATCGACTCCGGGAAGGCTCCTTCCTTCTCCAGCTTCTCGACCAGGCTCAGCTGGCGGCCCTGGAGGCGGAACACCGGCCAGTCGGTGCCGAAGAGGACCTTGTGGTTGATGCCCCGGCTGAAGAGCGTGCGCAGTGCCGTGGCCCCGAAGGCCTCGTAACCGCTGACGTCCACGTAGACGTTGGGGCGGTTGTTGCACAGCATCGCGACCTCGTCCGGGTAGTGGACGCTGCCGTGCGCGAGGACGAAGTCGATACCGGGGAAGTCCTTGGCGGCCTTGTCGACGTAGATCGGCTGGGCGATCTCGAAGTCGAGGACCGGGGAGGTGGCCCCGATGTGCGAGAGGACGGGCAGGGAGTACTGCGCGCAGATCTCGTAGTACGGGTAGAGGCGCTCGTCCGAGAGCTTGTAGCCGCACGGCGGGTACAGCTTCATGCCGTCGAACCCGTAGTCCACGACGGCCCGCTCGAACAGGGCGAGTCCGTCGGCGCCCCAGCGCGGGTCGACCCCCACCAGCACCCGGAAGCGCCCGGGATGGCGCTCGACGACCGCCCGGTGGTGGTCGATGAGCTCCTCGATGGAGTGGGTGCTGTCCTTGAGCGCGTACGTGAAGTCGGGCAGCAGCAGGACGGACTCGCTGATGCCGGCCTCGTCCATCTGCTTGACCAGCTCGTCGCAGAGCGGGTCGGTCAGCGTGCCCGCGTGCATGCGGGCGACCTTGTCCCGGGTGACGGGCAGGCCCCTGCTCGTCAGGGCGACGGTCATGTTGTCGACCACGCCGTCGTTGAACGACCGGGGGAAGCACATCCCGGAGGCGATGTGGGTGTGAAAGTCGATGATCTTCTGCGTGCCGCCGTTCCGGGGCTCTTCGGTGTTCCGGGCGCCGGTGTTCCGGGTGTCGTTCATGGCGGGCACCCCTCAGCCCTTGCGGACGATGTCGATGATGTCCGACACCGATTCGGCGGTGACGAAGGCGTCGACCCGGGCGAAGGCGTCGATACCGGTCTTCTCCTCCAGGACGAAGACGATGCTCATCAGGGCGAGGGAGTCGATTCCCAGGTCGCCCCGCAAGCTCATGCCGGGACGGACACCGCCCTTGGCCGCCTTCTTCGGTATGACGCTCGCGATGATCCCGCAGATTTCTTCGTCGCTCGCTTGACTCGTGTTCAACGTCCCACTCCGGTCCGTTCGGTGAAGACCCTTCGCATGACCGCGTTTCGGTCAATCTTGAAATTTCTCGTCAGCAGTCCTTCGTCCACGCTCAGTTCGGCCGAGGCCCGGAAGACCGTCTCCGAAATGCGCAGCGCGGAATCCCGCTTGGCGTTCGCCTCGTCCAGATAGGCCTGGACCTGGGCCACCCGGTCGGCGTGCCGCTCGCCGTCGAGCCACACCACACAGGTCAGCAGCCCGCTGCCGTCCGGTGAGGCGACCATCGCCCGGGCACCCGGGCAGGCCCTCTCCAGGTCCAGTTCGAGTTCCTCGGGGTTGATCTTGACGCCGCTGCGCGTGATGATCACGTTCTTCTTACGGCCCTTGAGCCGCAGGAAGCCCGCCCGGTCGAACGCCCCGAGGTCGCCGGTCACGATCCGGCCGTCGCCCAGGAAGACCGCGTCCTGCGTCTCCACCCCCTCGAAGACGTAGCCCAGGCACTGGGGATGGCGGGTGCGTACGGTGACCTCGCCGTCGTCGGCGACGTCCACGACGATCCGGTCGACCGGGCGCCCGGCGCTGCCGATCCGGTGCCGCCCCGGCAGGTTGAAGGCGATCCAGCCGATCTCGGTGCTCCCGTACACCTCGAAGAGCGGTGCGCCGAGGCGCTGGAACACCCGTACCGTGCGCGGCGGCACGGGAGCGGACCCGGTGAGCATCAGCCGCACCCGCGAGCCGTACATGTCCAGCCAGCCGCGCCCGAGGCGGGCACGCAGCCGACGGCTCGCCCGTCCTGGGACGAGCGCGTGCAGGACCGTGGCGAGGAGGTACGGCCACCTCTCGCGCAGGCCGGCCGAACCGACCCGGTTGGCGGCGAGTTCGAAGAACGAGGGCGGCCCCAGGACGATCGTGGGCCGGAGCTCCCTGAGCTTCTGGAACATCCGCTCCGGCGCGACCACCGTCACGTCCGTGCCGTAGCGGACGGCCGTATACAGCAGGTACCGCTGCTGGAAGTTGGAGAACGGCATGACGATCAGCAGGTCGTCGTCCGCGGTGAGCCGCCACGCCTCCGCCGAGGTCCGCATGGTGTTCTCCACGCCTTTCGCGGACATCAGCAGGCCCTTCTTGCTGCCCGCGGTGCCGGACGAGAAGGCGATGGTGAAGACGTCCTCGGGCAGCTCCTGCCGGCCGCTGCCGGGGACGCTCCGGCGCACGAGCTTCAGCGGGCGCTCGCCGAGAACCACGACACCGTCCGGCACGGCGCACTCCGGCGCTGTCGGCCGGGTCGTGAGCACCGCCACGAGGCCGTACCTGCCGGCGAGTTCTTCCAGCGCCGCGGCGTCGTCCCGCTGCTCCAGCGGCAGGGCCACCGGAACGCAGCCGAGGCCCAGGAGGGCCAGGTCGGCCAGGACCCATTCGTAGGAGTTGGGACCGGTGACGCCCACCAGGTCGCCGGGTCCGATCCCGCGTTCGCGGAACTCGGCCATGAGTTCCAGCACGTCCTCGTAAATCTGCGGAAAACTCTTTGTTACCGATTTTCCGGCGAGCGACAGGAAACGCATCCGGCGCGCGGGGTGCTCCGCGAGACTCCGGTACAGGTCATTGAGCGAAGTCGACACGAGGCTTATCCCCAGCCGGTGTCGCCGGCCGGGGCGATGGCCACGCTCACAGGCAATTCCTGCTGCCGGGCCGCAGCTCCTTCTGCACTGCCCAGGACGGCTACGATGATCGCGATTCCCGCAACAGTCGTCTTGCTGAAGCAATCCACTGTCCAGCCCCTCACTCAGTCCGTTGCTGCGCCTTGTGATCGGTTCTCGCGAATTCCGCCGTACCGGGCCGCGGGCCGCTCACCGCTCTGACATCAAAGTGCCAGGACCACGGGCCGATCAGTGAAGAAACGGTGGAGCATCAAGCTGCATGGCAACTTGATGTCCAAGAGAAGAAAAAGGGGCACAAGCGGCGATAACGGGACCATTCGATCCACAGAGTGAAGGAACTGTGGCGACGCGACGGCACCGGCGCGCCGCCACGGGTCACTTGGGCTGCTCCTGGAGGGCCAGCAGGTAGCCGGCCTGGAAGCGGCTCTCCGCGTCGAGGGTGGTCATGATCTCGGCGACGTGGCGCCGGCAGGTGCGCACGGACATGCCGAGCCGGCGGGCCACGGCCGCGTCCGTCATCCCGGCCGTCAGCAGCCGCACGATGGCGTCCTTGAGGTCGTCCATGATCTCCGGCTGGACGTCCCCGTCGGCCTCGAAGGGCTCGGCCGTCAGCCACAGGCGCTCGTACGTCTCCACCATGAAGGCGATGACGAACGGGTTGCGGACCACCACGGCGCCGTTGGGGTCCGTCGGGTTCGCGAACACCGCGCACTCCCGGTCGAAGACCAGGAAGCGCATGAACTGGTCGTCCAGCGTGCGCACCTGGGCGCCGCGCCGGGTCACCTGCTCCACGTACGACTGGGTACCCCGGCTGTTGCGGGCCGTGTGCTGGTACAGGATGCGCATCTGCACGCCCCGCTGGAGCGTGTCGTAGTCCCGGGGCGCGGCCTCCACCAGAACGTCCTCGCGGCGTCCCCCGCCCGGCTGGGCCGTGAGGATCTCGCGGCGCGCCTTGGCCGACAGCTCGGCGATCGCCTCCCGCACGTCGGGAAGGTTGTCGATGAGCTCGATCTGCCTCCTGTTCTCGCGCGCCAGCAGGCTGGCGTCGAAGACCGGCGAGAACGACACCAGCCGCCGCCTGACCTCCTCGACCCGGGCACGCCTGATGCGCAGTTCGGATTCCAGCGGGAGCAGGACGCGGGTGGTCGCCTCGTCGGGCGAGACCGCTACGCGGCCCCGCCCGGGACGGTCCACCAGGAGGCCCAGCGCCACCAGGTCGTCCAGCGCCCCGCGGAAGTGCTCCTCGGGCACCTCCAGCTGTGCACACGCCTTCTCCACATCGAGCACCTCTCCGTCACACCGGCCGTCGTCGAGCATGAATCCGTACACGCGTCGGAGAAGTCCACCGTCCAGCAACTCCCTCGGAAGATCCTCATCCGTATTCATTTCCACCTTCTCGCACCCCTGGCAACTTGCTGCAGTGCAGTAACCGGACACCGGGAAGATAAAGCCCGACGGAAGATCTTGTTAAGGCGTCGTCCGACAGGTGGACAGAACCGGTCATCAGCGCGGATCGACGGCTCCGTACGTCTTCCAGCCAGATACCGTGAGGAATATTTCGAAAAGACGGCAGAGTCCGACGAAAAACGGCGGGAGGAAGCTGTCCAGCGGCCCGCACGGCACGCTCTTTCTTCGCGCGTCCGGGGCCCGTGGCCGGACTTCACTCCTGTCTGATTCCGACCGTGCGCGTTCACCGAAATCAGGTGGCCGTGAACGAGGAAAGCCCGCCGGCCGCGCGAAGCGTGCTCGAATCGGCTGCGCGCGGTTCCGGGCCTGGGGATCTGGGGCGCAGGACCGTCCTCTGCGTGGACCGGGTGGTCCGGCTCGGTGTCGTACGGGATGCACAGCCGTGCCTGACGTCCGCGGGCACCACACCGGGGAAGTCGTACGGACGGGCCGCCGCGGACCCGCTCAGGCCGCCCGAGCGGGTCTGCCGCGGACCGGACCGGTCCGGCGTAGGACTTCGCCACCGCAGTCGCCGAACTGGCGCGAACGCGCCTGCTCGGCGGGTCCCGGACGGCGCCCAGCGGCTGGACGGCGCTGAGCCCGGAGCCGGCGAGCCGCCCCTCGTCGACCAGGCGACGCGATCCTCGCCGGGTGTCCTGGCCGAGGTGGCGCACCTGCGGCGCTCCGTCGATCCAGCCGCCGTACAGCCGCAGCGTCCCCGAGAGGCAGCCGGGCATCCTGCTCAGCGAGGCGGAGACCACCGCGGCGCTGGAGAACGCCGTCCGCCGGGCACGTCACCGGGCTGAGGATCACGGTCGGATCGCGCAGCACGTACCAGTACCCCGCCCGCAGCCGGCCCCGCGCGACCGACCGCGCATCAGCAAGTCGAACAGCCGTCGCGGACGGGTGCCGGCCTCTTGCCGACTCGCTGTCGCTCCCCTGTCATGCGATCAGGCCGTAACCGCCCGTTCGACCAACGCCAGCGCCCGGTGCGGGAGTTCCCCTCGCTGTTCCTGGGCACCACTCAGCCACCGGACGCGCGGGTCGCGCCGGAACCACGAGTCCTGCCGGCGCGCGAAACGTTTGGTGGCGCGTACGGTCTCCGCGCGCGCCTCGTCCTCGGTGCACTCCCCCGCGAGCGCCGCGAGCACCTGCTGGTAGCCGAGCGCCCGTGAGGCGGTGCGCCCCTGGCGCAGGCCCCGGGCCTCCAGGTCGCGCACCTCGTCGACGAGCCCGGCCTCCCACATACGGTCCACGCGGCTGCGGATCCGCTCGTCGAGTTCGGGCCGTTCGACGTCCACGCCGATCTGAAGGGCGTCGTAGACCGCTTCGCCGCCCGGGAGATTGGCGGTGAAGGGCTTGCCCGTGATCTCGATGACCTCCAGGGCGCGGACGATGCGGCGCCCGTTGCCGGCCAGGATGGCACGGGCGGCCTCGGGGTCCGCGGCGGCGAGCCTGGCGTGCAGGGCGCCGGAGCCCTGCTCCGTCAGCTCCTGTTCGAGCCTGGCGCGTACCTCCGGGTCCGTTCCCGGGAATTCGAGGGCGTCGATCGCGCCCTTCACATAAAGACCTGACCCCCCCACCAGGACGGGGGTGCGCCCTTCGGCCAGCAGCCGGTCGATCTCGATGCGGGCGAGCCGCTGGTACTCGGCGACGCTCGCGGCCTCGGTGACGTCCCAGACGTCCAGCAGGTGGTGGGGGACGCCGCCTCGCTCGGGAAGGGTCAGCTTCGCGGTGCCGATGTCCATGCCCCGGTAGAGCTGCATGGAATCGGCGTTGACCACCTCACCACCGAGCTGCTGGGCGAGGAATACTCCCAGATCGGACTTTCCGGCCGCGGTGGGACCGACGACCGTGATGACGCGGGGGGTGGGAGCTGCTCTTCTCACCGGGACAGTCTCCCAAACTTCGGGACCCGTCCCGACCGTCAGGGGCTGGGCGGTCCTCCGCCCCGTCCGGCGCCCCTTCACCCACCCCGTACGGAAGAGCACAGCGGGTGACGCGCGTTTGCCCCCGGACGAGTAAAATGTCACCACAGTCCCCCAGCACGGAAGGTGACCCATGGGTTTCCTGGACAACCTGAAGGCCAAGCTGGCTCCGGCCAAGGAAAAGGTCGGCGACCTCGCGCAGCAGCACGGGGGCAAGATCGACCAGGGCCTCGACAAGGCGGCCCGCACGGTCGACCGGAGGACCAAGGGCAAGTACAGCGACAAGATCGTGACCGGTACGCAGAAGGCCAAGGACGCGGTCGACCGCCTGGGCCAGAAGAACGAGGGCGGTGCGCCACCGCCGCCGCCCGCACCCTGAGCAGGGCCTCAGCGGGGACGAGGGCCGTGGAGCGACGTCGCTCCACGGCCCTCGTCCGTACCGGTGCGACGCCGGGGCCGGGTCACGACCAGGCCGCGACGGCGTATCCCACCCCGTACGGCGCGTCCTCGTACAGCAGCTGTCCGCCGAGGCCCGCCCCCCGGGCCGCGCCCGCGAGCACCTGCCAGGGTGCCCGGCCCGCCGCCTTCAGTTCGTACGCGAGCGACTCGTCCAGAGCGCTCAGCGCGGCCAGGTCCGCGCTGCCCAGCGCACGGGCCGCCGCCGCGTCGAATTCCGCTGCCCGCCCGTCCAGATAGCCGGGCGCCTTGACCGTACGGCAGGCACTGCCGTCGCCCATGACCAGCAGGGCCACCCGCTCCGCCCTGGCGGCGAGGTCCGCTCCGGCCCGCAGACAGCGGTCGGCGGCCAGTGTCTCCCCCACGCCGAGCCCTTCGACCGGGGCGGCGTCCCACCGGGCACGGCCCAGCAGCCAGGCACCGACGGCGAGGGAGGCCGGGAGCGGGCGTCCCGGTGCGGAGGACCCGGCGACCGCCTCGCCCAGCCGCACGCCCAGGCCGACGCCGAAGCCGGCGAAGGAGCCGGCCGAACCCGCAGGGAACGGTCCGCGGCCCTCCGGTCCGGCCGGCCCGGCCACGATCAGCAGATCCGGTTCCGCGGCGGCGAGGACGCCCAGCGCGTCGAGGCACGCCTGCCTGGCGGCGTCGAGCTCGGGCCCGGCTCCCGCGGCCACCTCGGGAACCATGAGCGGCGGGCAGGGACATACGGCGGCGGCGACAAGCATGCCGGTCAGCGTACTCAGTCGCAGCCGCACCCCGGGGTGGCGGCCGCGGGCAGCGGGGCGGGCGCGCCGATTCCGGGCAGGCCGAGCATGACTCCGGCGGGCCGGCCGGAAGGAGCCGCGGTGCGCTTCTCCCAGGCGTCCCCCGACCGGGTGAGCCGGACGCCCAGGGGCGCGCCCTCGGCGAGCAGGTGGTGCGGAGCGGCGTAGGTGATCTCGACCGTCACCACGTCCCCGGGGCGCACGTCCTGGGACGGCTTGGTGAAGTGGACCAGGCGGTTGTCGGGCGCCCGGCCGGACAGCCGGTGCGTGGCCCCGTCCTTGCGGCCCTCGCCCTCGGCGACCATGACCTCCAGGGTGCGGCCGACCTGCTTCTTGTTCTCCTCCCAGGAGATCGCCTCCTGGAGGGCGGACAGGCGCATGTAGCGCTCCTGGACGACCTCCTTGGGAACCTGCCCCTCCATGTCGGCGGCGGGGGTCCCGGGGCGCTTGGAGTACTGGAAGGTGAAGGCGTTCGCGAAGCGGGCCTCCCGCACGGCGTGCAAGGTCTGCTCGAAGTCCTCCTCGGTCTCCCCGGGGAAGCCGACGATGATGTCGGTGGAGATGGCGGCGTCCGGCATGGCGGCGCGCACCTTCTCGATGATCCCGAGGAAGCGCTCCTGGCGGTACGAGCGGCGCATGGCCCTGAGGATCGTGTCCGAGCCCGACTGCATCGGCATGTGCAGCTGGGGCATCACGTTCGGTGTCTCGGCCATCGCCGCGATCACGTCGTCGGTGAAGTCGCGCGGGTGCGGCGAGGTGAAGCGGACCCGCTCCAGGCCGTCGACGGTGCCGCAGGCCCTCAGCAGCTTGGAGAAGGCCTCGCGGTCGCCGATGTCGGAGCCGTAGGCGTTCACGTTCTGGCCGAGCAGCGTGATCTCGCTGACCCCCTCGGCGACGAGGGCCTCGATCTCGGCGAGGATGTCGCCGGTGCGGCGGTCCTTCTCCTTGCCCCGCAGGGCCGGGACGATGCAGAAGGTGCAGGTGTTGTTGCAGCCCACGGAGATCGACACCCACGCGGCGTACGCGGACTCGCGGCGGGTGGGCAGCGTCGAGGGGAACGCCTCCAGGGATTCGGCGATCTCGACCTGCGCCTCCTCCTGGACCCGGGCGCGCTCCAGCAGGACCGGCAGCTTGCCGATGTTGTGCGTGCCGAAGACGACGTCCACCCAGGGGGCACGCCGCACGATGGTCTCGCGGTCCTTCTGCGCCAGACAGCCGCCGACGGCGATCTGCATCCCGGGGCGCTTCGTCTTCATCGGGGCGAGGCGGCCGAGGTTGCCGTAGAGCTTGTTGTCGGCGTTCTCACGCACCGCGCAGGTGTTGAAGACGACGACATCGGCGTCACCGTCGGAGCCCTCGGGGGCCCGCACGTATCCGGCGCCCTCCAGCAGCCCCGACAAGCGTTCGGAGTCGTGGACGTTCATCTGGCACCCGTAAGTGCGTACCTCGTAGCTCTTCTGGACGTCCACTGCTTCGCTCCGGTTGCCGCTGGCCATGGAACAAGGGTAGGGGGTGGCCGGGGCCCGGCCGTACGCCGGAGCCGCAGCCGGGGAGCGAGGGGGCGCCGCCCGGGGCGGGCAGAGGGGTCGGGGGCCGTTGATCGACTCGTTCCGGCCTGTTCCTATGCTTACGTCTCCACACTCGAAAGGTGCACATGATGGTCCTCTCTCTCCTCCGTGGCAGGCGATCCAAGGCGGCCTCCAGCGGTGGTGCGAGATTCACCCTCCCCGTGCCTCCCGGGGCCGGCACCCTCACCTGTGAGGTCATCGACCCCATGGGCCAGCCGCTCGGCGGGGCGGAGATCACGATCACCTCCCAGGAGTCGTCCCGGACGGTGGCCAAGGGGACCACCGATCTGTTCGGCGTGTTCGTCGCGGCGCTGCCCCCGGGCGACTACCGCCTGCTCATGACGGCCGAAGGCATGCAGCCGGCCAGCTGGACCTTCGGTATCGCCGCGGGCGAGACCCTGTCGATGGGCCGCGTGCAGCTGGACGTCGCCCGGCAGCTGGAGCCCCCGGCCCCCGGCACCTGGCTCTTCGATCCGCCGCACACCGCGATCCGCTTCATCGCCAGGCACGTCGGCATGGCCAACGTGCACGGCCGTTTCACCTCCTTCGAGGGCGGCGTCCGGGTCGCCCCCTCCGTCGAGGACTCGCAGGTCGAGATACGCATCGATGCCGCGAGCATCACCACGGGCAACAAGACCAGGGACAACCATCTGCGGTCGGCCGACTTCCTCGACGTGGAGAACTATCCGTACATCCATTTCGCCAGCAAGCGGTTCGTCTACCGGGGCGGGAACAACTGGACCGTCCAAGGAGGGCTGACGATGCACGGGGTCAGCCGTTCCGTCTCCCTGGACACGCAGTACCTGGGCGCCGTCAACGGCGGATACGGCGAGGAACTGCGCTGTGCGGCGCGTGCCACCGCCGAGCTGCACCGCGAGGACTACACCCTGAACTGGCGCAACATGCTCGCCCGCGGCATCGCCATCGTGGGGCCCACGGTCCAGCTGGAGCTGGACATCCAGACCATGTTCCAGGGTCCCGACACTCCGACGCCTCCGGAGTGACGGCCGGGAAGGGCGCCCCGCCCCCGGCGCGGGCGGCCTGACCCGCGCGGCGGGAGCGGCCGCATCCCGGCAGGAGCGTGCGGCCACCCCGCCCTGGCCGTCACGGGCAGGGAAATGGCAGGATCGCGCCATGCGACAGGCACTGTCCCGGTCCGGCCGGCGGCGCGCCCTTCAGGGGGGCGCCGCCGCCGTGGTCGTGCTCGGACTGCTGCTGTGGTGGGTGCTCCCGATCGGGGAGGACGAGCCGAGCGGTTCGCTCACGTTCTCCACCGGTGTGCGGAGCGGGGTCTACCAGCGCTACGGGCAGCGGCTGGAGGGTGCGCTGGCCAAGGACATGCCCGAGGTGTCGATACAGCTGCGGACCAGCGAGGGCTCCCAGCAGAACATCGAACGGGTCGCGACGGGGAAGGCCGATTTCACCATCGCCACCGCCGACGCCGTCGCCACCTACCTGCAGAGCGGGAAACCGGGCGCTGAACGGCTGCGGGGCTGCGTCCGGCTCTACGACGACTACATCCAGCTGGTCGTGCCCCGGGACTCCGGCATCCGTACGGTCGCCGATCTGCGGGGCAAGCGGGTGGGTGTGGGGCAGAAGGGGTCCGGAGTACTCCTCGTGGCGGACCGGCTGATGAAGGCGGCGGGCCTCGACCCGGCGGCGGACATCGCCCCCGTACAGGCGGGGATCGACACGATGCCCGCCCGGCTGGCGGACGGCCGGCTGGACGCCTTCTTCTGGTCCGGCGGGCTGCCGACCGGGGCGGTGCAGGAGCTCTCGGAGAAGTTCGCGATCCGGTTGGTGCCGCTGGAGGAAGCTCTGGTCACGGAGCTCCAGGCGGCCGGCGGCTCCACGCGCTACTACCGCTCGGCCGTGATGCCGGCGGACGCCTACCTGAGCGCGCAGCAGGGCCAGGCCGTGCAGACGGTCGCGGTCTCCAATCTGCTGATCACCACGGACCGTACGGATCCGCTGATGACCGAGGCGTTCACCCGGACCGTGATCGACAGCCGGGACCGGATCGGCCGCGAGGTGCACTCGGCGCAGCTGGTCGACCTGCGTACGGCGATCTACACCGATCCGCTGCCGCTGCACGAAGGCGCCAGGCGCTACTACCGGTCGGCCAAGCCCTGACGGGCAGGGCTCACACGTGCGGAGGGTTGCGCGGCACGGTGACCGTCACCCGCAGGCCGTGGGGTTCGTGCGCGTCGTAGCGGATCGATGCGCCGCCCGCCGCGAGCAGGGCCTGCGAGATGGAGAGTCCCAGTCCGGATCCCTTGACGTTCTGGTGCCGCCCGCTGCGCCAGAAGCGGTCACCGACGCGCTCCAGCTCCTGCTCGGTCAGGCCGGGCCCGCGGTCCGCGACGACGACCGTGGCGCCCTCGCCGTCGGATCCCGCCGTGACCCGGACCTCCTCGCCCCCGGGGGTGAATTTCAGCGCGTTGTCGATGACGGCGTCCAGCGCGCTGGAGAGGGCGATGGGGTCCGCCCAGCCTGTCACGGCCGGCGCCCCGTCCAGCGTCAGCCGTACGCCTTTGTCCTCGGCCAGCGGACGCCATGACGCGACCCGTTCCCCGGTGAGTGCGGCGATGTCGGTGAGCTGGAGATCCGCCGCGGTGTGCTCGGCCAGGGCCAGGTCCAGCAGGTCGTCGAGGACCTGGGCGAGACGCTTGCCCTCCGTGCGGACCGAGGCGATCTCCTCGTTGCCCTCGGGGAGTTCGAGCGCGAGGAGCTCGATCCTGAGCAGCAGCGCGGCCAGCGGGTTGCGCAACTGGTGCGAGGCGTCGGCGACGAAGGCGCGCTGCTGCTCCAGCACGTCCTCGACGTTGTCGGCCATCTCGTTGAACGAGCGGGCCAGCCTCCGGAGTTCCGGAGGGCCGCCGGAGGCGACGACCCGGGACCTCATCCTGCCGCTCGCGATGTCGTGGGCGGCCGCGTCCAGGGTCCTGACGGGCAGGAGCACCCAGCCGGTGAGGCGGAAGGCCGCGCCGGCCGCCACCAGCATGGCCGCGGCCTCCCCGAGGGCGATGAGCAGCCAGCCGTGCAGTGTCCGGGACCGCATGGCGCCGGTGGGCGAGTCGGTCACGACGACGGCGACCACGTCTCCGTCGCGTACGACCGGGGAGGCGACGACGATCCTGCCGTCCTGCCACGGCCAGACCTGGGGCGGGTCGTGCGAGCGACGGCCGAGGAGGGCCTCCTCGAAGGCCTCCCGGCCTTCTCCCTCGGCGGGCAGGGTCCAGGAGGCGGGGGCCTTGGCCAGGGCCCTGTCGTCCCGGTAGAAGACCCCGGCCCGGATCCCGTACACCGAGTCGTAGGCCTCGAGCTCGGTCTGCAGGATCCGCTGCCGCTCCTCGGTGCCCCGTACGGGTTCGCTGACGAACTGGGCCAGCGCACCGAAGCGTGCCGTGTCGTCGATCCGGTCGATGACGACCCGCTGCTGTTCGGCGGCGGCCACCCGCACGGCCAGCGGGAAACCGAGGGCGAGCAGCACGGCGGCCATCAGGACGATGAGCAGGGGGAGCAGGCGGGTGCGCAGCGTACGTCCTCAGGCCGGCGGTGGGACGAGCCGGTAGCCGACTCCTCGTACGGTCTCGATCAGAGCGGGAAGCCGCAGCTTGGAGCGGAGCGACGCGACGTGCACCTCCAGGGTGCGCCCCGTCCCCTCCCAGCTGGTCCGCCACACCTCACTGATGATCTGCTCCCGCCGGAAGACCACGCCGGGACGCTGGGCCAGCAGTGCGAGCAGGTCGAACTCCTTGCGGGTGAGCTGCACCTCCTGACCCTCGACACTGACCCTGCGGGTGGGCAGCTCGATGCGGACCGGGCCGATCCGGAGAGCCGCGAGCGGGGTCGGACCGGTGTCCTCCCCGGCCGTCCTGCGCCGGGCGACGGCATGGATCCGGGCGAGGAGTTCACCGGTGTCGTACGGCTTCACCACGTAGTCGTCGGCGCCGAGGTTGAGGCCGTGGATCCTCGACCGGACGTCGGAACGCGCGGTCACCATGATCACCGGGATCGCCGAGCGCTTGCGGATCTTCCCGCACACCTCGTAGCCGTCCTGATCGGGCAGCCCGAGGTCGAGGAGCACGACCCCGAAGGGTTCCTTCCCGGCCGGCAGCAGTGCCTGCAGGGCCTCGTCGCCGCTGCGGGCGTGCACGACCTGGAAACCGTGCCGTGAGAGCACCGCGGACAGGGCGGCCGCGACGTGGTCGTCGTCCTCGACGAGCAGCAGTCTCATGGCCCCCCTCTCCGCCTCATGTCTGTCTTCATTATCCTTCGCGATGCCCGGGAACCGTGCGTGACAGCCCGCCTGCGTCCCGCCCGGCGGACCTCGCCCTACGGCAGCGGTTCCTGTCGTCCCCGTACCAGGGCATCCACGCCGATGACGGGTACCTCAGTCAAGTCCCTGCCCGTCACCACCGGTTTCCGTTATCCACCCGGTACGCCGCCGAGCGCCCCCGTGGCGCCCCTTTCACGCCATGCGCCCGGTCGAGGCCGGATCGTTATGCTCAATTTCCGCTCAGATGTAATGACGCTGGTAGCACTGCGTCACTAGGGTCCTTGCCTAACCGAGGAGGACGGAGCAAGAAGCCGATGAGCGGAGTTTCAGTGAACAAGGCCGCCGAGGATGCCGCGCCTGCGGGAGACGACCTTGTCGTACTGAGCAACGTCAACAAGCACTTCGGCGCGCTGCATGTGCTCCAGGACATCGATCTGACCATCGCCCGTGGCGAGGTCGTCGTAGTCATCGGGCCCTCCGGGTCCGGGAAGTCCACGCTGTGCCGCACGATCAACCGCTTGGAGACGATCGACTCGGGCGCGATCACGATCGACGGCAAGCCACTGCCCCAGGAGGGCAAGGAGCTCGCAAGGCTGCGTGCCGATGTCGGCATGGTCTTCCAGTCGTTCAATCTCTTCGCGCACAAGACGGTGCTCGAGAACGTGATGCTGGGCCAGGTCAAGGTCCGCGGGGCGGACAAGAAGACCGCGGAGGAGAAGGCCCGGGCCCTGCTCGACCGTGTCGGGGTCGGTGTGCAGGCGGACAAGTACCCCGCGCAGCTCTCCGGCGGTCAGCAGCAGCGCGTCGCGATCGCACGTGCGCTGGCGATGGACCCCAAGGTCATGCTCTTCGACGAGCCCACGTCGGCGCTCGACCCGGAGATGATCAACGAGGTGCTCGAGGTCATGCAGCAGCTGGCCCGGGAGGGGATGACCATGGTCGTCGTCACCCACGAGATGGGCTTCGCGCGTTCGGCCGCGAACCGTGTCGTCTTCATGGCGGACGGGAAGATCGTCGAAGAGGCCACGCCGGACCAGTTCTTCAGCAACCCGCGCAGCGACCGGGCCAAGGACTTCCTGTCGAAGATCCTGCACCACTGACACCGATGACCTACGACGACCAACGACACGAGGATTGTTGACATGAAGCTCCGTAAGTCGGCCGCCGTTGCGGCCATCGCCGTGCTCGCCCTGACCGCGACCGCCTGCGGCGGCAAGGAGGGCTCCGCCGGTGACAAGCCGTCGGGCGTCAAGCCCGGTTCGTCGGAGGCCCCGAAGCTGCCGACGTACACCGTCGCGACCGGTGTCGACCTGGACTCGCCGGTCTTCAAGGAGGCGAAGAAGCGCGGCAAGCTGGTCATCGGCGCCAAGGCCGACCAGCCGTACCTCGGCTTCGAGGACCAGTCGACCAAGGAGCGCTCCGGCTTCGATGTCGAGATCGCCAAGATGATCGCGGCCGACCTCGGCTTCTCCGAGAAGCAGATCGAGTGGAAGACCGTCGACTCCGGCATCCGCGAGACGGCCATCTCCAAGGGCCAGGTCGACTACTTCGTCGGCACCTACACGATCAACGACGAGCGCAAGAAGCAGGTCGGCTTCGCGGGCCCGTACTACAAGGCCGGCGCGGACCTGCTGGTGCGCAAGGACGAGACGTCCATCACCGGCAAGGAGTCGGTGAAGGACAAGAAGGTCTGCTCGATCGTGGGCTCCACCCCGCTCCAGGAGATCAAGAAGCCCGAGTACGGCGCGCAGGTCGTCGAGCTGGCGAAGTACTCGGACTGCGTGCAGCAGCTCCTGACCAAGCAGGTCGACGCCGTCACCACCGACGACTCGATCCTCAAGGGTTACGCCGCCGCCAACTCCGGCAAGCTCAAGGTCGTCGGCAAGCCGTTCACCGACGAGCCCTACGGCGTCGGTCTGGCCAAGGACGACAAGGTGCTCCGCGAGGCGATCAACAAGTCGCTGGAGACCCACGTCAAGGACGGCACGTACAAGAAGATCTACGAGGCGACCCTCGGCCTGTCGGGTTCGGACTACACCGAGCCGCCGGCCGTCGAGCGCTACTGACGCAGCCCCGCTGACGTCCCGTCACTGACGCCACCCGCGTGAGTGAAGCGTCCCGTACGCCGCCGCGGCTGAGCCCGGCGGGCGTACGGGGCGCCCCTTCCCCTGCCCTGATGCCGCTGACCGCCGACGCGGAGACCCCATGAACGTATTGCTCGACAACTTCCCGGAATTCCGCGACGGCTTCATAGGCACTGTGTCGATCACCGTCATCAGCTCGGTCATCGCCCTTGTCCTGGGTGTCGCCGTCGCCGGCTGCCGGGTGTCCCCCGTGCCGCCGCTGCGCTTCTTCGGCACCGCCTGGGTGACCCTGCTGCGCAACACCCCGCTGACCCTTCTCTTCCTGATCTTCTTCTTCGTCGTACCGGAGATCCTCTTCCCGGGCATGAGCCCCTTCCTGCTCGGGTCGCTGGCTCTCGGCTTCTACACCTCCTCCTTCGTGTGCGAGGCGGTCCGCTCGGGCATCAACACCGTTCCGCTGGGGCAGGCCGAGGCCGCGCGCTCCATCGGCATGACGTTCGCCCAGACCCTGCGGATCGTGGTGCTCCCGCAGGCCACCAGGTCCGTCATCCCGCCGCTGAGCAGCATCTTCATCGCGCTCACGAAGAACTCGGCGATCGCCGGAGCCTTCAGCGTCACCGAACTCTTCGGGTGGCAGAAGCTGATGAGTGACCGGGGCTACGAGATCACGCCCGTCTTCATCTGGGTGGCCCTCGGCTACCTGGTCGTCACGTTTGCCATCAGCGGTCTCTTCCGGCTGCTCGAGCGTCGTATGGAGGTCGCCCGATGAGTGCCAGCGTTCTCTACGACGCCCCGGGCCCCAAGGCCGCTGTCCGCAACCGGATCTACGCCGTGGCCGGAAGCCTCGCCATCCTGGCCCTGATCGCGGTCAGCCTGGTACGGCTGTCCGACAAGGGGCACCTCGCCCCCGAGATGTGGGACATCTTCAACTACGCGGGCATCCGGCAGAACATCGCCGACGCCGTGCTCGCCACCCTCAAGGCCTTCGGTCTGGCGGCGGTCGGCTCGCTGGTCCTCGGCGTCCTGCTCGCCGTCGGGCGGCTGTCCGACCACAAGCCGGTCCGCTGGGCCGCCACCACCTTCATCGAACTCTTCCGTTCGATCCCGCTGCTGATCACCATCTACGCCATCTGGGTCGGCTTCCTCACCGACTACTCGATGTGGGCCCTGGCACTGGGACTGTCCGTCTACAACGGCTGTGTCCAGGCCGAGGTGCTGCGCGCGGGTGTCAACTCCGTGCCCAAGGGGCAGAGCGAAGCGGCGTACGCCCTCGGGATGAGCAAGACCCAGGTCATGGTCAGCGTGCTGATGCCGCAGGCGATCCGCGCGATGCTGCCGACGATCATCAGTCAGCTGGTGGTGACCCTCAAGGACACCTCGCTCGGCTTCATCATCCTGTACCCGGAGCTGCTCCAGACGGCACGTCTGATCGCTTCCAACACCCAGGTCAACGGGCAGTACCCGTACGTGTCGACCATCGCCGTCATCGGCACGATCTATGTGGCGATGTGTCTGCTCCTGTCGGCGCTCGCCACCTGGATCGAGAAGCGCGGCAGGCGGGCCAAGACCGGTATCGCGGTGGCCGGAGCCGCCGAGACGCCGGAGATCCTCCCCGCCGGCAGCCTCGCCGGACCGCGCACCGAGGGCGGTCCGGCAGACGGCCCCGGCGCGAACGAGGGAATCAGCAAGACGGACTGACCCGTCAGGCGCCGCATCTCCCGCAGTGGGTGACGCACCGTTCGCCTCCTTCCGTTCACGGCAGCCCGTCGGTACACCGGCGGGCTGTCCGGGTTCCCGGAGCCACCCGCATGAGCAGCAAACCGCAGGCGGCGCCCTGGTCTCCCCGGGGTGCCGCCCACGGCGGGGTCCCGGCCTCCCCGGGGCGGCCGAGGACGCAGGAGCTGCACGGGTCGCGTGGGGCGGCCGTGCGGGCGCCCCTCCCCCTGTGGCTTGACGCAAGCACCGGCAGTGGGTTGCATTCGTTCTGTGATCGCGTCCCGAACCACCGCCGCCGCGCCCCCTTCCTCCTCTCCGTCCCCTTCGGCCGCTTCAGCCTCTGCGACCTCGCCGATCAGCGCCGGAGGGCTCACCCCGTGGACCCGGTGATCGTCGTCGGCGCCGGGCCGGTCGGGCTGGCGCTGTCGCTCGCCCTCGCGGCTCAGGGCGTTCCCTCCGTGCTCCTCGACGAAGGGCCCGGCAAGGACGAACCGCGCCCCGCGCGCACCGTCGTGCTGCGGGAGGACACCGCGGACCTGATGGAGCGGCTCGGCTGCTCAGCGCTCCACGACGAGGGGCTGCGGTGGGCCGGCTGGCGGTCGGTGCGGCGTAAGCAACTGGTGCGGGCGGTGCCGCTGGGCGACGAGGACGGCGTGGTTCCGCTGCCTTCGCCCCTCCATCTGGCCCAGCACGCGCTCACCGGAGGGCTGCGGGCCGCAGCCGCCGCGCAGGACCTGGTCACCCTGGTGCCGTTCAGCAGGATCGACGCCCTGGAGCAGGACGCACGCGGCGTCACGGTGCACACCCGGGAGCCGGGACCGACCTGGTGGCGCGGGAGCTACCTGGTGGGCTGCGACGGGGCGCGGTCCACCGTACGCAAGCTCCTGGACATCAGATTCCCCGGTCGTACGGCGGTGGAACGGCACGCCGTCGCGGCGCTCCGTGCCCCATTGCCCTGGCCCGGTGAAGCCGTGCTGCACCGTGCTCCACCGTGGCGTACCGGGGGTGCCGAAGTCACCGCGCGGCCGCTGCCCGACGGGGTCTGGAGGCTCGACTGGCTCCTTCCGCCGCGTGGCGAACTCGTCACCCCCGATGCCCTGATCACCCGGATCCGCGACACCCTCGAGGGCTGGTGCGGTGAGACGCCGGCCTACGAACTGCTGGACACGGGCGTGTACACGCTGCACCACCGGCTCGCGAGGCGCTGGCGGGCCGAGCGCGCCTTCCTCGCCGGTGACGCCGCCCACCTGCTGGGCGCGCTCGGCACCCAGGGTCTGGACGAAGGGCTGCGGGACGCCGAGAACCTGGCCTGGAAGCTGGCGCAGGCCTGGCACCACGGTGCCTCCGAGCTTCTGCTCGACAGCTACCAGGCCGAGCGCAGGGCCGCGGTCGCCTCACGGCTGCGGGCCGCCGACCAGTCGCTGCCGATACTGCGGGGCGGCGCGGGTCTCCGGACACTCATGCCCGGCACCGCGCGCGGACAGGACACTTTGCTGGCCGACGGCCATCTGGGATGCGGGCCCCTGGGCGCGCCCCCGGCGTACACGCACTCCCCCCTTTCACCCCGGCCCTCCGATGCCCATACGCCGGTGGGCACGGCTCCCGGTGCGCCGGCCGTCGATGTGCGGGTGACCGCGACCGACGGGAAGACGGTGCGGCTGCGGGACCGGCTGGGCCTGGGGCACCTGCTGGTGATCCTGGTCGCTCCGGGCACCGGGGTGTGGGACCGGCGGCACTGGCTGACGGCGGGTGTCATGCCCCGGCTGGTCGACGCGGTGGACGCCCTCCCCGTGAAGGCCGAACTGCTGGTGACCGAGAGCTACCCCGGAGCCACGGCCCATACGGTGCTGCTGGTCAGACCGGACGGGCATCTCGTCGCGGCCTTCAGCGGGGTGCGGCCCGCAGAACTCTTCGCGGCGGCCGACGCGGCGCGCGGAGGCGGCGCGGACATGGCGTACGGCGCCCGGGCGCACACGGGTGCGAGCTCCGACCGGAGCGCGGACGCCAATTGACCGCAGGGGGCGATTGACCGCCGGGGACGATTGACCGCCGGGGGCGCACATGGTGTACTCCCGACCATGACCGACACCGATGTGCGCCTGTGGCGGAGGGTCCATATGGACCTCGTCCGCTACGCGGGCTGCGTGTGTCGCTCGTCCTGCTGAATCGCCCTTCACCCGGCACCCCGTGCTGTTTCACGCGCGGTCGTGCTTCCGAGCGAACTTCTCAGGACGGTCCCTGTGTCTGCGTCTTCTCCTTCCCTGCCCGCCTCCGCATCCGTGTCCGCGTCCGCCGTCGACACCGGCCCATCGGCCCCCGCTCCCAGTCCCGGCAGCGTGAACGCTCCGGCCGCCCCCGGCCCGGATGCTGCGGCTCCGACCGCTGCGGAACTGCTCGACTTCGTCCGCCGGACCGCGGGGAACACCGCGCTCGTCGCCTCGCTTCCGCTCGATCCCGCAGGGCGCACCTGGCTCCGGCTCGACGGCCCCGGTGGCAGCGAGGCCTGGCTGATCGGCTGGCCGCCGGGTACCGGCACCGGCTGGCACGACCACGCCGATTCGGCGGGGGCGTTCACCGTCGCCGCGGGCGGCCTGAGGGAGCACTCGCTGGCCGCCCGGCTGCCCACCGACGGCTGGAAGACCCTCGAACTGAGCCGGGGCATCGACCGGACCCGGCTCCTGGCGACGGGCCAGGGCAGGGCTTTCGGCCGGCACCATGTCCATGAGGTGCTCAACGAGTCCGGCCACGAGCACGCCGTGTCGGTGCACGCCTACTATCCGCCCCTGCCGCAGATCCGCCGTTACAGCCGCACAGGAGCGGTACTGCGCCTGGAGCAGACCGAACGCCCGGCGGACTGGCAGTGAGCGGCGGGCGGAACCGTCAGGGCCCGGTGGGCATCGATGAACTGCTCGGCCGGGTGCGGGACGGATATGAACGGATCGGCCCCCAAGAAGCGGCAGCTGCGGCGGCCGAAGGCGCGCTGCTGGTCGACATCCGTTACGCGTCGCTCCGCGAGAAGGACGGCCTGATCCCCGGGGCTCTGGTCGTCGAACGCAACGAGTTGGAATGGCGCCTCGACCCGCAGGGCAGCCACCGTGCCCCGCAGGCCGTGAGTCACGATCTGCGGGTTGTGGTGATCTGCAACGAGGGTTACGCGTCGAGTCTCGCGGTCGCTTCCCTGCGTCAGCTGGGACTGCACCGGGCCACGGACCTGACCGGCGGCTTCCAGGCGTGGCGCGCGGCCGGGCTCCCGGTCACCCTCTGACCGGAAACGCCGGGCTCGCAAGGCCCCCGGGCCGAACGGCCGGGGGGCCGGGAGGCCGGGCCGGGAGGCCGGGCCGGGG
>Ga0196960_10000091_pt1 | contig 35267 bp, 25 predicted proteins | sample S3v_5metaG_FD_183187 | JGI IMG/M metagenome (GOLD analysis project Ga0196960, IMG submission 183187) | Soil microbial communities from Anza Borrego desert, Southern California, United States - S3+v_5 | ecosystem: Environmental > Terrestrial > Soil > Desert | place: USA: California | collected...
CGTCACGACCCCGGCGGCAAGGACGTGTCCGAGGCCGCCGTCCGCCGCCGCCTCGCGGGCCCGCGTTCGGCGCGGCCTCTTCGGCGGCCCCGGGCCGGTAGCAACCGGAGCGGAAGACCCCCAGGACCCGGCACAGCCGCTTGACGCCGAAGCCGGCGCGGCGGCCGGGGACGAATTTCCAGCGGCAGGTCTTCACTGCACCTCCCCGGCGGGACAGGCGTCCGCCCGGCGCAGGATCTCCCGCTCCAGATGCCACCCCTTCCCGGCCTTCACGAGCCTGGCGTTCTCTGCCCGCAGCCGGATCAGCCCGCCGGTCTGACTCTCCGGGACCCTCTCGCCAGGGACGGTCGGCACGTTCGCCCCAGCGTCCTTACGGACCCACGTGCGCAGCGTCTCCCCGGTAACCCCGGACTCTGCGGCCAAGGCCGCGTACGTGCGCTTGCCGCCGGCCGCGCGAAACAGCGTGACGGCCTCCCTCCGGAACTCCTCCGTGAACGGAGACCGGCGCCCCACGTGGACATGCCTCCCTGGACCATCACGATCCATCATCAGGGTTGTCCACCCCAGGAGATCCGTCTCGGTCAGCTTCACCGGGCTGCCTGCACCTGCCGGGGCCGCTTCTCGGGAACTCCGCGTGCGGCGCCCTGCTGCCGCTCGCCTGCCGGAGGAGCACGAGGGCCTGTCCGGAAGAGGAGCCGGCGGGAGTTGTGCACACGATGAGCACCTGTTCCGGCGAACGGGCGATGGACAGCGTCTGCTGTGTCACCGTCACTGTGCCGACGACGGGATGGTGCAGCTCGTAGGCCGCGGCATCGCACGGCGCCACGCCGTGGTCCCCCCACAGTGCGACGAACTCAGGGCTCTTCATCGTCAGCTCACCGATCAGCTCCGCGAGCAGCGGGTCCTCCGGGTGCCTGCCGACGGCGCTGCGCAGGTTGCCGACCACCGCGCGTGCCTTGCGCTCCCAGTCCGCGTAGAGCTCGTGACAGTGCGGGTCGAGGAACAGCATCCGGCTCATATTCGGGCGTCGCGCCGGGTCGTCCGGGCCGAGGAAGTCCAGGTGACCGGCCAGCAGGGCGTGCCCGAGGGTGTTCCAGGCCAGCACGTCCGTACGGCGGCCGAGCACTATAGCCGGGACGCCGTCGACTGCGCGCAGGAGGTCGCGTGTCTCGTCGGCGAGCTTCTCGGGCCGCGGGCGGCGCACCCGGGGCACGTGGCGGGCGGCGTCGGCGAGGCGGTCGAGGTGCTCGCGCTCATGACCGTCGAGCAGGAGAGCGCGGGCGATCGAGCCGAGCACCTCGGCCGAGGCTCCGCGGGACAGGCCCTGTTCCAGCCGTGCGTAGTACGAGACGCTGACGCCCGCCAGCTCGGCCAGTTCCTCGCGCCGGAGCCCGGCCACCCGCCTGCGGGGCCCGAGGTCGCGCAGGCCGACGTCCTCGGGCCGAAGCCGCGTCCGCCGGGCTCGGAGGAAGGCGCCGAGCGGTCCAGGTCCATTCATACCCCCAGTATTCGGTGTGCGGCCCGGCACCAGCCACACCCTGGGAGGGGTAGGACAACCCGGGAGTGGCTCGTGCCCGTCCGTGCGTCCAGGCTCGGTCTCATTCGGCTGCGTACTTCAGACCCCAGGACGGAGCACATGGATCAGAACCCGGAACAGATAGCCCTTGGTGACGTCACCGTCACCCGGATCAAGGAGTTCTACGGCTCGGTCGAGATGCCCCCGGGCCAGTTCTTCCCGGACAGCCCCGACGGCTCGTGGGAGGAGCACCGCGACTGGCTGGCGCCCGACTTCTGGAACCCGGAGACGGACGAGTGCCATTCGGCGATCCAGTCCTGGCTGCTGCGCAGCGAGGGGCGCACGATCCTCGTCGACACCGGCGTGGGCAACCACAAGGACCGGCCCTACGCACCGGTGTGGAGCCGTCTGGACACGAACTACCTCGACAACCTCGCCGCCGCCGGAGTTCGGCCCGAGGACGTCGACATCGTGGTCAACACCCACCTGCACATCGATCACGTCGGCTGGAACACCCGCCTCGACGGCCGGACCTGGGTGCCGACCTTCCCGAACGCCACGTACCTGATGACCGGGCGGGACTTCGAGTTCTGGGACCCCGCCAACGAGAACAAGACCGTGCTCGGACGGGGGAACCAGAACGTCTTCGAGGACAGCGTCGCACCGGTCCACCGGGCGGGACTGACGCACCTGTGGGAGGGGACGTACCGGATCGACAAGAACCTGCGTCTCGATCTCGCTCCTGGGCACACCCCCGGTTCGTCCGTGCTCACCCTGGAGTCCGGCGGCGACCGGGCCTTGTTCGTCGGGGATCTCGTGCACACCGCGCTGCAGATCGCAGAGCCGCAGACCAACTCCTGCTTCTGCGAGGACCCGGCGGAGTCCCGCGCCACCCGGCACGAGCTGCTCGGCCGTGCCGCCGAGAGCAACGCGCTCGTCTTCCCGGCGCACTTCGGCGGCCAAGGGGCCGCTGAGATCGCGCGCAGCGGATCGAAATTCGCGATCAAGCAGTGGGCGGACTTCTCCCGCACCTCCTGATGCCCCCTCCGGAAAGGAAGCATGTCCCGTGCCCCGACAGGCAGATCCGGTCGTCGAGACCCCGGCGGGCGCCGTGCGCGGTGTCCGTGACGGATCCGGCGAGCGCTACCGCGCCCTCCCCTACGCGGCGGCCCCGACCGGCGCCGGCCGTTTCGCCCCACCCGCACCGCACCCGGGCTGGCCCGGTGTCCGCGACGGCACACGGGCCTCGCCCACGGCTCCCCAGCCGGCCCGAGACTTCGGCCGTCTCGACATGGCCCCCTACTTCGGGCCGGGCTGGGTGCCCGGCGAGGAGTACCTGACCGTCGACGTTCACTCTCCTGCCGCCGACGGCGGCAGGCGTCCCGTCATGGTCTTCGTGCACGGCGGCGGGTTCGTCACCGGCTCGAACCGCGCCGCGCTCTACGACGGCAGCGCGTTCGCCCGCGACGACGTCGTGCTCGTGACGGTGAACTACCGCCTCGGCATCCCGGGGTTCCTCGATCTGGCGGGTGCTCCGGCCAATCGCGGACTGCTGGACGTGCTCGCCGCGCTCAGCTGGGTACACACCACGATTGCGGCATTCGGCGGCGACCCCGGGAACGTCACAGTCTTCGGCCAGTCCGCGGGCGCCACACTCATCGGCGCGCTGCTCGCGGCACCGGAAGCCGACGGCCTGTTCCGGCGAGCGATCATCCAGAGCGGCAACGGCACCGGTGCGTTCACCCCGGAACAAGCACGGCGGGTCACCGCCGCGGCGGCCGCTGCACTGGGCGTCGAACCGACAGCCGAGGCGTTCGCCCCGATCCCGGACGAGCGCTTCCTGGCGATCCTGCCCGCACTGGCCGGCCTCGACCTCCGCACCAGCACCGCCACGGACCCGCTGGCCGGGCTCAGCCCGTTCGGCCTGGTCCTGCCGGTCCAGCCCGCCGACGGTCTCGCCGACGGCCCGGCCGGCGGCGTCGACCTGCTCATCGGTACCAACACCGAGGAAGGGAACCTCTACGTCGTACCGCAGGGCGGCCTGGAGTCCACCACGGAAGCCGATGTGCTCGCCGTCGCCACCCGGGTGCACGCAGACCCGGAGACCGCCCTCGCCGCGCACCGTGCGGCAAGGCCGGACGACACACCGGGCGAGCTGCGCTCCGCCGTGCTCGGGCAGGCCCTGTTCGAGGCCGGCACGACGCGCATGGCGCAGGCCCACGCGCGGATATCGGGCGGCCGCACGCACCTCTACTCTTTCGGGTACCGCTCGACGGCCCTGGGCGGGCGGCTCGGCGCTGCCCACACCGTCGAACTGCCCTTCGTGTTCGACGTCGCCGACAAACCCTGGCTGCACGGGGACGCCTGCCTGCTCGGCACCGACCCCGCCCCAGCAGGACTCGCAGCCCAGGTCCACAGCGCCTGGATCGCATTCGCCGGCACCGGGGACCCGGGCTGGGCACCGTACGACCCGCAGCGACCCGTGGTGGAAATCCTCGGAGGCTGAGCGTCCTCCCGCCGGATGGAGCGCCGCCGGCCGAGTGCTGTGCCCGGACCACCTCTTGATGGTGTGCAGGTCAACCAGCGTCTACGCCGGCGCCCTCTGCTTTCCCGGCTGCCGTCGAGCCGGGCACGACGCCGAGGGCTGCTTCCATCCACGGCGAGGTCATTTCCCGGCAGCTGTGGCCGACGGGCTCGGTGCCGCTCTGAGCGGTGAGGCTGAATGCGGTCTGAGCGGGCTGGTGAGTTCGGTGATGGGCTGGGGGGCGGCCCGGGGGAGGCCGAGTCGTCGGCGGGCCTGGTGGACGGTGGCAAGCTGTTCGGCGTCCGCCGCGCCCCAGTCGAAGAATGCGGTTGCTTGTTCGGGGGTCGCCAGGATGCGGGTGCAGGTCCGGCCGGTGGCCGGAGCGGGCCCTGCGGGGCCGATGCCGGAAAGCGCTGCGGCGTAGCGCAGGTGTGCGCGCCGCGCGGGGGGATCGGTGACGTGCCCGAGGAGCAGAGGGTTTTCGAGCTGGGCGGCTGCCTCCTCTTCAACTCCGCGGCGCAGGGTGGCCAGGCGGTCAACGAGACCGTACTCCAGCCGTCGATCATGGTGGTTTCTCCTTCAGACGGTGCTGGGCCAGCAGGAGGCACAAGGCTGTGTTGAGCGTGGCCACGCGGCGGAGCGTCCTGGTCAGGTCGGACGGTTGGTGATGCGGAGCAGCGCCGAGGGTGGCGGCCGTTGACCTGGAGCACGAGGCGGTAGCTGCCCAGGGTTGACGCAGCAGCGGTCGTGCAGGTGGGCGAGCTGGGCGCTGGTGGCGTCGCCGGCTTTCACGGTCTTCTGGAGCAGACCCAGCAGTGTCCGCTGGGGCGCCGGGGACGGTTTCCCTGCCCACTCGCGCAGAGCTGCGGCCACAAAAGTTCGGTCGTTCTTGATGAGGCCGTCGGGCGTGAGTAATTTCTGTGGTGCTTTGTGGCCGGCGTGCAGGCGGATGCCGGATCGGGCGGTCGGTATGGCAGCCCCTTCCATGGGGTGGGCGCAGGATCCGGTGGCCTTGGTGTGAGCCGGACGGTGGGTGAAGGGGCGGCCCGTGATGCGGTTTCTGGTGTGGGTGATGACTGAGGTGAACTTTCCCCGGACGGCCGCACGGCACGAGATGCCCGGCAGGACTTTGCCCGGCTCATCAGCGAGTTCGTCGACAACGGTTACTCGGCCGAGGTCTTCGGCGAGCACTGCGTCGACCGCCACGCCGATCTGCCCGACACCTCCAAGGTGATCGAGGTGCGCCTGGGCATTGCAGACCTGTGGCCGCTGGCCCCGGAGACACAGGACGAGAACACCCTCTACGGCCTCATCGAGGTACTCCACGATCTGGTCAGCCGACCCCGCACGTGCCAGTACCACAGCTTCAGCAACTGTGGCTGGCACCACTCGGGTTCCATAACGGATCGGCCCGCGTCCTGTACCGGTGGAAAGTCAACCAGTTGCTGCGCGAGGCAGGCATCGAGTACGAGCTTGCTACCGAAGGTGAGGACCTCGGGCGCCTGGTCGCCATCACCGACGGTGCCCGAAGCCAGTCGGTGCGCCGCGCTCTCAACGACAGCCCACCCGATGGGCAGGCGGCTCAGTCGGAGGACGGTTTGCGGTCGCCCATCCGCTTCCAGCGGGCCTTCAGCGCGTGCGCGGCGGTCTTGGGGCGGCGGTCACGGGTGAAGACCCCCTTCCTGTTGCCGTCGATGCGGTGGATGCCGTTCGACGTCTGGAAGTCGGCGAAGTTCCACACGTGTTCGCCGACCACTGCCTCGCTGCGGTCGAAGGCCCGGTGGTTGGCCTCGAGATAGGCGGTCTGGTACTCCTCCGTCCACGGCATGTCCCACACCGAGTGCAGGCCGGGCATCGCGTCGGCGCCGTACTCGCTCATCAGGATGGGCTTGTCGAACCTCTCGGCCCAGCCGCGGAGGTCCATCTCCATGTACGACTCGGCCGCGGCGAGGTCACCAGTGGCGACATACCAGCCGTAGTAGCGGTTGAGGCAGATGATGTCGAAGAGGTCGGCGATACGGTCGTTCTTGTAGGTGGCGAACATGACGGCCGCATAGCTGACCGGCCGGGTCGGGTCAAGCTTGCGGGTGAGTTCGACCAGCGGCTCGAAGTACTCGCGTGCGCCGTCCTCGTGCGAGGAGGGCTCGTTGGCGAGGCACCACATCACGACACTGGGATGGTTCTTGTCCCGGGCGACGAGTTCGCGGAGGGCCTGCGCGTGGGCGGACCGGGTCTTGTCGTTGAACGTCTCCTCAGAGAAGGTCGGCTTGTGCGGGCGCCCGGCCAGCCCGCCCTCGACGGCCAGATTGATACCGACGGCCGCGGTCTCGTCGATGACCACGATGCCGTGGCGGTCCGCGAAGTCCAGGACCTCCTCCGCGTAGGGGTAGTGGGAGGTACGGAAGGAGTTGGCGCCTATCCACTCCATGAGCTGGAAGTCGTGCACGAGATAGGCGTCGTCGTGGCCCTTGCCGCGCACAGGGGTGTCCTCGTGCTTGCCGAAGCCGGTGAAGTAGAAGGGTTCCCCGTTGATGAGGAACTTCCGGCCCCGGATCTCGACCGTGCGCACGCCGAAGGACTGGGTGTAGGTGTCCGTCACCTCGTCGCCGTCCACGATCTCGGCGACGAGATCGTAGAGGTGGGCCGCGCCCGGGCGCCACGGGATGACGTCGTCGATGCGCACGGCGCCGTTGGCGCCCTCCGCCACGGCGACCTGTGTGCCGTCCGCGTCGAGTACGCGCACGCGCACCCGGGCGGACGCGCTGGTCGTGACCGAGTAGTCCACGGTCCCGGTGCTTTTGTCGAGTCCGGTGACGACCGTGATGTCGTCGATGTGCACGGACGGCATGCTGTACAGCCGGACCGACCGGGCGATGCCCGCGTAGTTGTAGAAGTCGTGCAGGTACTTCTGCGTACGCCGGCCGTCCTGGGCGACGGTGATCGTGCCAGGCGGGATCGTGACGTTCGTCAGTTCGTTGTTGACTCCGACGGTGAGGCGGAACTCCTCGCCCGCGCCCACGTACTGGGTGATGTCCGCCTCGAAAGGCGTGTACCCGCCGACGTGTTCCGCTACGAGGTGCTCGTCGACGTACACCTTCCCCTCGTGCGTCACGGCGTCGAAGCGCAGCATGACACGCTCTCCCGCCCAGCCACGCGGTACGCGTGCCGTGCGCTGGTACCAGACCCAGCCGACGTGGTCGCGGATGGCGCTGTCGGTGAACAGGTCGTTGTAACTGGCGGGCACGGCGGCCTCCAGTGGGGTGGCGAGCGGTGCGGCCCAGGGCTGGGGGCCGGTGTCCGCGGATGTCGCGAACCGCCACAGGCCGTCAAGGCTCACAAGTTCGCGAGTAGCTGTGCAACGGGGTTTCAGCACGGGCGGTCTCCTTCTGGCACGCTCCCGCGCATCCTGTGGACGCGTCGGAGCCGTGGGTATGGTGAAGCGGTGGTGGGGTGAGCTGCTGCGGGGTACTCAGCGCGCGCTCTCGAGGGCCCGGACGAAGCCGGCCTCCAAGCTGTCGGTCGCACCGGACCCCTGGGCGAGTGCGGTCCGCAGGGTGCTGTCGGCTGTGCTCCTGGTGGCATAGGAGACAGGGACGTGCGGGAGGTGTTCGGCGAAGACCTGCTCCACCGCGTCCCAGACGTCGTCGTCGGTGACGAGGATCCGCACGGGGGTGTCCAGGGTGAAGCGCTTACGAGGGTCACATCCCGGCGGGAGGGGACAGGTCCAGCTGTGGGCTCCCGGCGGCACCTCCGTCTCCAACGCCTCGGGGCGGAGCGGCAGGACGACCGTGGTCTCGGTACCGGACGGGACGGTGACCTCGATGGTCATGTCGATGCCGGTGACCCGCCAGGAGACGTCGATTTCGCCGTGGTCGGTGAGATGCCGGAGCGAGGCGCGCGCCAGGCCGGGGCCGGGACACGGAGCGATGCGCATCCGGCGGTAGCCGGGCTCGGTCGGGGTGAGGCCTCCGACGGTACGGTGCAGCCAGACGGTGAAGGCGCCCAGCGCGTAGTGGTTGCAGGAGGTCATGTCCGAGGGATGCCGGGTACCGTCGGGGCGGATGGCGTCCCAGCGCTCCCAGGCCGTGGTCGCTCCCTGGGTGACCGGGTGGAGGAAGGAAGGGCATCCGGTCCGCAGGAGCATGCGGTAGGCCTCGACGACGTGGCCGGTCCTGGTGAGAGCCGGCAGTACCCAGGGAGTCCCCGCGAAGCCGGTGGCTGTCCGGAAGCCGGCGCCGGGGACCAGCTCGGCGAGACGGTGTCCGGCTCGGGCCTCCTGGCCGGGCTCCAGGAGGTCGAACGAGATGGCCATGGCGTAGGCAGTGGCTGTCTCACCGGCCGGGCGGCCGGCCGGGGTGACGTACTCGCGTCGGAAGGCGGCTCGGCCCCGTGTGTCGAGAGCCTGGAAGCGTACGGCGTCATCGTGCTCACCGAGGGCGCGGGAAGCGTGGACCAGCTCGCGGGTCGTTCTGGCGAGATATGCCTGGGCCACCAGGTATTTGCCGGTCTTCCCCTTGGACGGGTCATCGGCGGGAGCGTCCGGGGCCAGCCGGTCGCCGAACCGGTACCCGCTGCTCCACAGGCCGTCGGGGTCGAGCGGTCCCGCGACGCCCTCGACGAACCGGGTCATGGACGGGTAGGCACGGCGGAGGATGCCGACGTCACCGTACTCCTGGTCAAGCGCCCACGGAAGGCTGACCGCAACGTCACCCCACAAAGCGGTGGGCGCCGGGGGGCGGGCGAAGACGTCGGGGGCGACGTACGGGACACAGTCCTTCTCCCGTTGCTCGGCGGCGAGGTCATCGAGCCGGGAGCCCAGAACACCCCGGGCGTCGTGGAGGAAGACGGCGGTGGGGGAGAAGGCGTTGATGCCGCCGGTCCAGCCCAGGCGCTCGTCCCGCCGGGGAGAGTCGGTGGGCACTCCCACGAAGTTTCCGCGCATGGACCACACGGTGTTGGCGTGGAGCTGATCCACCAGGCCGTGCGAGGTCTCCAGCCAGCCGGTACGGCGCATGTCGCTGTGCACGACGACGGTCGTGACCTCGTCGAACGGGCCCTCGATCTCCGCATGGCGGAAGCCGTGGAAGGTGAACGCCGGTTCCCCCACCTCCGGTCCGTCCCCGTGCAGGACGTACCGGTCGACCGCTTTCGCGGAGCGCAGCGATGCGGTGTCCAGCGCGCCGTCGGTGAGGATCTCGGCGTGTCGCAGGGTGACGGCCTGCCCGGCCTCGCCGGAAGTGGTGAGACGGAGCCTGTCCGCGATGTTCTGGCCGAAGTCGACGATGACCCGGCCCGCCCGGCCGGTGGTGACGGTGACCGGGGTGAGCTCCTCCGTCCGGCGGATCGGCTCGGCCGTGCGAGGAACCAGGGTGTCCATGTCCCAGTCGTACGGTCGCGTCCGTGACCACTCGCTGTCGTCGAAGCCGGGCTCGTTCCAGCCGATGGGTTCCAGCCGGGCGTCGTACGTCTCGCCGTCGTACAGGCTGTGGACCAGGACGGCAACGGTGGCGCAGGTGAAGGCCGTGTCCGTGCCCAGTGCTTCCGTGATGCCGTCGGTGTGGCGCAGCTCCAGCTGGAGGAAGAGCGCGGGCCGGTCGGCGTAGTGGCACCGTTCGCTGTTCTGCACGGGCGATGTGTAGCCGATCCTGCCGTCCGCCCAGCCTTCACCGACGACCGCGCCCATCACGTTGGCGCCCGGTACGAGCAGGCCGGTGACGTCGTGGGCGGAGACGGGCAGCCTGTGGCGGTAGGAGGTCCAGCCCGGCGTGAGGACCGCGTCGCCGACGCGGGTGCCGTTGAGGAAGGGTTCCACGACACCGAGCGCGGTCACGTGCAGCACTGCCCGCTCGGACACTCGCTCCACGGTGAACTCACGCCGGAAGGAGGGCGCTTCCCCTGCGGGAGGGGTATCGAAGGATGGTGTGATGAAGAGGGCCTGGTACGTGTCGTTCATCGTTCCCTTTCAGGGTCGCGCGGTGGCTTCACTGACCACCTGGGGGACGAGGACAGCGGCAGCGCACCGGATGTCGTCGCTGCTCAGCCCCGTCAGCAACGTCACTTCGCCCGCTTCGCAACCACGCCGGCCGTCAGGCATCGTGTAGGACAGCCGCTCCACCGGGGCCTCGAGGACGAGATCGGCCGCCTCTCCGGCTGCCAGGGCCAGGCGCCGGAAGTCCAGGAGCTGTCGCACAGGGCGCACGACGCTCGCGTGTTCGTCCCGCGCGTAGAGCTGCACGACCGTCTCGCCGTCCCGGGCGCCGGTGTTGACCACCCTGGTGCGGGCCCGCACCATCCCGTCGCACACCTCGGGGTCACCGGCGGACGTCACCTCGAAGTCGGTGTACGACAGCCCGTGCCCGAAGGCGAACAGCGGACTCTGGTCCGGCAGATCCACGTAGGCGTAGGTCTCACCGGCCGGGTGGTCGTAGCCGCTCCCGTGGCGGTGACCGTGGTAGGCGGGAATCTGGCCGAGGTGCCGGGGGAAGGTGGCGGGCAGCTTTCCGCTCGGGTTCGTCGCGCCGGAGACGGCGGATGCGATCGCCGGGCCCGCGGCTTCGCCGAGCAGCGGTGCGAGCAGGACAGCGGCGGATGCCTGGACCACGCGGTCCAGGAGGAGCGGGCGTCCGGAGACCACCACGGTGATCACCGGCCGGCCCGTCGCGGCGAGGAGCTCGACGAGTTCCTCCTGGTCGCCCGGCAGCGACGGCGACACACTCGACCTGCCCTCGCCGGCGGTGTTGCCGCCCACCCGCCCGGTGCGTTCGCCGACGACGGCGATGACCACATCGGCTTCCGAGACCGCCGCCTCGACCTCCGACGCCTGGAGGCCGCGGGTGTCGTCCGGAGTGAAGGACCCGAGCGGCACGTACGCGGTCGCGGCATCCGTCTCCCGCAGGGCCTCCAGCACGGTGGGCGCGCCGGGATGGAGTACGCGTGCCATCTCCTCGAACCGCTGCTGCAGGCTCGGCAGCGGTGTGGTGACGATGTCGGTCGACGCGAAGGTCGCGGAGTCGACACCGGGGACCTCACCGCTGCGTACCGCCTTGATGGCCGCGGGCATCTCGGCCGCCGCCACCGAGGTGTAGGCGCCGAAGTGGACGCGCAGTTCGTCCGCGGCCGGTCCCGTCACCACGACCCGGCGGCCGCCTGCCGTGAGCGGCAGAGTGCCGTCGTTGTGCAGGAGCACCATGCCGCGCGTCGCGATCGACTGCCGGACGGCGGCGGCCTTCGTCCGGTCCGGACGCGGGAGCCGCGCCGGGGTCGGCGTGCCGAGACCGGGGATCAGGCCGGTGCGGGCCTTGGCCGCGAGTACACGCGTCACGGCCTGGTCGATCACCTTCTCGTCCAGGCGGCCCTCGGTGACCTCCGCCACCAGATCCGGGTAGTTGACCGCGTGCGGAAGTTCGACGTCCAGCCCCGCCGAGACCGCCTGCGCGGCGGCCTCGCCGGGGGAGGCCGCCGTACGGTACCGGCTTCGGAGCATGGCGACCGAGTCGTAGTCGCTGACGGTCATTCCGGTGAAGCCGAGTTCGTTCCGCAGCAGCGTGGTCAGCAGCCAGTGGTCGGCGGCCGCGGGCACCCCGTCGATCTCGTTGTAGGAGTTCATGACCACCGACAGGCCGGCCTCGGCGATGGCCCGGCGAAACGGTTCTGCATACTCGTCGGCGAGGGTGCGGCGCCCGAGCTGGGTGGCGGCCATGTTGAGACCGCCCTCGGAGGCTCCGAAACCCAGGAAGTGCTTGCCGGTGGCCAGGAGCCCGCTGTCACCGTCCCCGTCCGGCGCGGTCTGGATACCCCGTACGAAGGCGATCGAGGCCCGCGCCACCAGCTCCGGGTCCTCACCGTACGTCTCGTGCACCCGTCCCCAACGCGGGTCCCGGCTGAGGTCCATCACCGGGGAGAACAGCAGCTGGACACCCAGGTCCCGCATGTGTGCGGCGGTGACGGACGACGCCCGTCGGATCAGGCCGGGATCCCAGGTGGCGGCCTGCGCCCAGGCTGTCGGGAACTGCTCTCCGGCCGCGTGCAGGAAACCGTTGATCCCCTCGAAGTGGACCAGCCCGCCGATCCCGAAGGGCGACGCCTCTCGCGCAGCCCGCTGCACCCGCGCCAAGGCGTCGCGCAGGCTGTCCGCGTCCCGGCCGAGGAACCAGGCCAGCGACAGGTGCCCCACACCGTGCGGGCACAGCTCCGCGAGCCGGTCCGCGTCGAGTGTCGGTGTCCCGGCCGGGCCGAGGGTGAGCAGACCGGGCAGCGCGACGCCGCCGAGCTGTGCCACCTTCTGTTCCAGAGTGAGCCTGTCCACCAGGGCGGCAAGGGTGTCGGGGGTGGTCATACGAGTCCTTTCGACTGCGATGTACGGGGTGGGTTCCGCGAGGGCGGCCAAGGCTTGGACCGAATCGTTTCCGAGGCCTCAGCGCACCCCTCTGACCCGGCAGAAGGCGATCAGCCCGCCCAGGAGGCCGAAGACACCGGACGTCAGATACAGAAGGGTGTAGTTCTTCTCGTCGGTGGCGGTTGCGGTCGAGATGATGAGCGGTGCGGTCAGCGGGGCGAGCGCACCGGGGAGCTTCTGGGAGAGGGTGACGATGGCCAGGAAGCGGCCGGTCTCGGTCTCCCGCTCGGGAAGGATGTCGAGGACGGTAGCCTGGCTGGTCGCCGAGAAGACCGCGATACCCAGATTCATCAGCGTGGCACCGGTCAGAAGGCCTGGCAGCGCGTGGGCGGACGCCGAGATCACGGTGCCCGCGACGAAGACCGATGCCGCGCAGAGCGCGAACGGACGGCGACGTCCCAGCCTGTCCGACAGGTAGCCGCTGCCGAGTGTCCCCGCTGTCATCGCCACCACACTGATACCACCGGTGACAGCGACCAGCCCCGCGACCTCACGCAGACTGAGCCCCAGGCGCTGAGCGTAGAAGAAGGTGACGAAGGACGTGTACAGCGACTGGCCGAAGTAGAAGACGAAGCGTGCCAGGAGATGCCATGCGAAATCGGGGTACGCACGCGGGTCGAAGACGTAGTTCCCCAGCAGGCGTCCGGTCGTCAGCCGGGCAGGGGCGGCAAGCCCGTGGGCGTCCTCCTGGCGGAAGAACACCACAAGGAGCGATAGCGACACCGCGCCGACCAGGCCCGGGAGAACGAGGACCAGAAGGTGATCGTCGCTCACGGTGCCGACGAGAAGGACACCGAGGACGGGCGCCACCATCGTGGTGGAGCCCGTGAGTCCGGCGACCTTTCCGCGCTGGCCGGGCGGAAGACAGTCGGCCTGCATGTTCCCGAGCGCGCCGAGCGCCGTCCCCCAGCCCAGGGCTGCGAGGGCCCAGCCGAGTCCGAGCACCGGGATGTTCGGCGCGTACGCCATCGTCACGAGAGAGGTCATGCCGAGAACCCCGCCCCCGATCAAGTACGGCACACGGCGCCCGAGTCGGGAGCGGGTACGGTCGCTGAACGTCCCGACCGGCGGACCGGTGACGAGCGAGAGCGCCGAGCCGATGCCCAGGATGTAGCCGACGGCCGCCTCGTTGCCGGGTGCGAGCCGGTCGGCGCGCAGAGCGAGCGAGAAGGCCATCGGAACCATGAGCGCCATCGCGACACCGAAGTTGGCCGCTACCAGCAGCGCGACGCGTCCACCGCCCAGGCGTGGGAGACCGGCGTCGGCAGGGGCGGGGGCAGGTGCGACGTCGGGAACGGGGACGACATGCCCGGAGCCGCTCCGGCCCGCCCGGCCGGCGTCCTTGTGTGAGCCGGCATTCTGGGACTTCGTCATGGCCGCCCGCGCCGGGCGACCTCGCCGAGCCACTTCAGGCTCGGCTTGGGGCGGCGCTCGAACGTGTCCCGGTCCACGGCGATGAGGCCGAACGTCGGTTCCCAGTGGCCCCATTCGAAGTTGTCCAGGGCGCTCCAGTGGAGATAACCCCGGACGTCGACGCCCTCCTCGACAGTCTCGAAGAGGTGGCGCAAGGCCTCGGAGGTGTAGGAGATGCGGCGGTCGTCGTCCGCGGTCGCGATGCCGTTCTCGGTGACGAGGACAGGCGTGTTGCCCGTGACTTCCCAGGCGTGCCGCACCGCGATGCCGATCGCGTCGGGCCGGTACGCGTTGCCCGTCAACGTGTTGTCGGGTTCCTGGGGGTGTGGAACGACACCCTCAGCATCGACCGTCTGGCTGGAGTACGCCTGCACCCCGATGAAGTCGTCCTCGCGAGCCGCCTCGAGATACAGGTCCTCGCGCCCGTATCGCACCTCACGGAGCCTGGCCTCGCCGCCCGGGGCGGCAGTCAGCGCCTGGCAGGCAACCGTCCAGCCGGCCTTCACGTCGGTGTGCTGCCTGAGCACCGCACGGGCGGCGTGGTGAGCCTCGGCCAGGCGGAGCCCGATCCGGGGGTCAGGGTCGGGCAGTACGGGGCGTGCGGCACCCTCGACGGTGGGGCTGAGCCACTCCTTCGACCCGCCCGTGCGGGCCGCCTGGCTCATCATCACCATGAGAGCCAGCATGTTGGGCTCGTTGATCGTGCAGACCCACTCGACACCGTCCAGGATCGTCGTCACCGCCTGCACATAGGACGCGAAGCGTTCGATCCCGCCTTCGTCCGTCCAGCCACCCGCCTCGGCGAACCAGCGCGGGTGGGTGAAGTGGTGGAGTGTGACGACCGGTTCGAGACCCAGACCGAGAGCAGTCTCGATCATCCTGCGGTAGTGGGCGAGTTCCGCACGGGAGATGTGTCCCTCGGCCGGTTCGACCCGCGCCCACTCGACGCCGAACCGATAGGCGTTCAGGCCGGCATCGGCCAGCAGACGCATGTCCTCGGCGTAACGGTGGTAACTGTCACAGGCGTCGCCGCTGCGCTCCATCCCGGCCGCGCGGTGCTCCCGTACCCACCAGTCGCTGCCCACGTTGTTTCCCTCGACCTGGTGCGGTGAGGTGGATGCTCCCCAGAGGAAACCGGGGGTCTCGGAAGCCATCGTCAGCTCACTTTCTTCACGGACAGTTCGAGCGCGGCCAGCCGGCGGCGCTCTTCGCGGCGTTCGCGCTGCCGCGCCGGGTCGGCGACCGGCGCGGCCAGCAGGAGGCCCCGCGTGTAGGCATGCTCCGGGGACGTCGTGATGCGGTCCGCCGCACCGGTCTCGACCACGTCTCCCCGGTACAGCACGGTGACCCGGTGGCTGACATGCCGGATCACCGCCAGGTCGTGCGAGACGAACAGGTAGGCCACACCGGTACGGCGCTGGATGTCGATGAACAGATCGAGCACACGTGTCTGGGTGGACAGGTCGAGGGCCGAGACCGGTTCGTCGCAGACGATGAGACGGGGCTTCGGGGCCAGGGCACGGGCGATCGCCACTCGCTGTCGCTGCCCCCCGCTGAACTCACGCGGCAACCGTGCGGAGGCATCCGCGGGCAGGCCCACGTGGTCCAGGAGCTCGCGCACGCGGGCCCGGGCGTCGGGGGCCGACGCACCCTGCACCACCAGCGGCTCGCTGAGGATGTCACCGATGGTGAGGGAAGGATTGAGAGACGTGTAGGGGTCCTGGAAGACCACCTGGATGTCCCGCGCGAGCCTCCGGCGCACTTTCGCCGGGACATGGGTGATGTCCTGGCCCCGGAGGAGGATCCGGCCTCCGCTGGGCTTGACCAGGCCGAGCACGGCACGCCCGATGGTGGTCTTGCCGGAGCCCGACTCTCCGACGAGCCCGAGGGTCTCACCCTCGCGTACGTGCAAGGACACCGCGTGCAGGACCTCCTGAGGCCGCGCGCGGAAACCTCGCCCCGGGTAGGTCACGGACAGTTCACTCACGTCGAGGAGGGGAGAGGTCATGATGCCTCCGTCCCGGGCGCGGCGTTCTCGCGGGAGATTTCGGGCGAGGCCGGCCCGTCTGTGCGTACCGTGGCCTCGTCGAGGATGGAGTCGAGCAGCATCCGGGTGTAGGGGTGGCCCGGCTCGTCGAACAGAGCGGCCGTGCTGCCGGCTTCCACGATCGTTCCGTGGCGCATGACCGCGATGCGGTCGCAGCTGTCGGCGACGACCCCGAAATTGTGGGTGACCAGGAGAACGGCCATGTTGAGTTCCTTCTGCAGGTCGCGCAGCAGGTCGAGGATCTCCGCCTGTACGGTCACGTCGAGGGCGGTGGTCGGCTCGTCTGCGATCAGGAGCAGCGGGCGGCTCGCGACGGCACCCGCGATGAGTGCGCGCTGAGCCATGCCGCCGGATACCTGGTGCGGATAGGAGTCGAACGTGCGCTTGGGATCCGGAATGCCGACCCGGTCGAGCAGGGCGAGGACGCGCTCGCGCGCCTCGCGCCGCGAAAGGGGTGTGGCCGCCCGGACGCCTTCGACGAGCTGAGCGCCGACGGTGAACGAGGGGTCCAGGTTGGACATGGGCTCCTGAGGTACATAGGCGATGGATGTGCCCCGCACCGCGCGCAGTTCGGTTTCCGGAAGCCCGAGGAGTTCACGTCCGTCGAGCCTGATCGAGCCGCGTGCGACGACCGCTTCCGGAGGCAGCACCCCGAGCGCGGCGAACGCGGTCTGTGTCTTGCCCGAGCCCGATTCACCGACGAGTCCGAGTGTCTCCCCGGCCTCCAGACGGATGCTGGCCCCGCTGACGACCTCCTTCAGCTCTCCCGAAGGTGTCGGGTAGGCGATGGACAGGTCCTCCACCACGAGAAGACCGGAGACGGCATCCGTTGCGCCGGGGCGGCCGGTGCCGTCGGCGGCCGGCACCGGCCGGCGGCCCTGGGACCGGGGGAGCCCGGACGCCTTGGGCCGCCCTCCCTCGAGAGCATCCCGCAGGGCGTTACCGAGCAGGACCAGTGAGGCGGTCATGATGCCGAGCAGCAGACTGGGCCAGATGAACTGCAAGGGCTCTTCGTAGAGGTTGGCGAAACCGTCGGAGACCATCGTTCCGAAACTGGCCACCTCGTTGGACCCGATGCCGAGGAACGCCAGGCCGGACTGAACACCGATGGAGGATCCCGCGAGGAACGCGGCCGCGATCACGATCGGCCCGCGAACGACGTAAAGGATGTGCCGTCGGAGAATGCGCCGGTCGGGCAGCCCGGAGACACGGGCGGCGTCGACGTAGAGCTCATTGCTCACGCCGACCACCAGGTTGCGGACCAGACGGTAGATGCCGGGGGACAGCAGCACACCGAAGATCAGCATGGTCACGCGGTAGTCACCGTCGGTGACCGGTAGTAGCACGATGAGAAGCAGCAGCCCGGGGAAGGTCATCACGAGGCTGAACAGCCACTCGGTGACGCCGCGGACACGCCGGCTGAAGTAACCGCCGATCAGCCCGCAGGTTACGCCTACGGCAAGGGCGATGCTCGCTCCGACAAGAGCGGAGACGACACTGGTGTTGATGGAGTTGAGCAGCCGGGCGAGGATGTCGCGTCCACTCTTGTCCCCGCCCAGGAGGTAGCCCGGAGTTCCAGGAGCGGCGTTGACCGCGTCCAGCGAGGAGTCGTTGGGACCGTGGTCGGTGAGCAGTGGGGTGAGCAGTCCGAGGAGGACGATGACGAGCAGAATGCTCGCGCTGATGACGGCCTGCGGGTCGCGCAGGAGTGTGTGCAGGGCTGACTTCCGCCCCGGCTCGGCCGACGGGCTGGAGGTCGTCGGGGAGGTGCTCAATGGACTCTCGCCTTCGGGTTGAGCCAGCCGTTCACGAGATCGACGGCGAGATTGACGCAGATCACGAGCAGGACACCGAAGAGCGTGATGCCCATGATGAGCGGGATGTCACCCTGCAACGACGCGTCGAAGGCGTAACTGCCGAAACCAGGCAGGGCGAACACTTTCTCGATGACCAGCGCCGCACCGAACATCTGGACGAACTCCAGTGACAGTACGGTCAGTGCCGGCCCGGCGGCGTTGCGCAATGCGTGCCGCAGCACGATCGATCGGGTGGAGATGCCTCGTGTGCGCAGCGTGCGTATGTAGTCCTTGCGCAGTTCGCCGATCATGGCGCCGCGGATCTGGGCCGTCAGGTTGGCGATGCCCGGGATCATCAGAGCTGTCACGGGAATGGTGATGGACGCCGCCCAGCGGCCGGGGTTCTCGGCGAACGAGGTGTAGCCCGTTGCCGGCAGCCACTGCAGTTCGATCGCCAGCAGGTAGACCAGGGCGATGGCGATGAGAAGGTTCGGCACGAGGAAGCCGATCAGCGAGGCCCCCTGCGCCATCCGGTCCACCACCCCTCCGCGGGAGGCCGCCAGGACCCCGAGCACCACGCTGATCACAGCGGTGACCAGCAGGGCGGCGAGTACGACGGAGAGAGTGACTCCGAGCCGGACGGAGATGGCTGACCGGACGGGTTCGGCAGTGAAGTAGGAGACACCGAAATCACCGCGCAGCGCATGGGACAGCCAGTCCGCGTACTGGACCAGAACCGGACGGTCGGTCCCCATCCGAACCTTCTGATCCTGGATGGCCTCCGGTGTCGCGCCGCTGCCGAGGAGGCTGCTGGCGACGTCGTCGAAGGACGAACCCAGCAGGGTGAAAGTGATCAGGGTGACCAGGACGGCGAGGACGAGGCCCGTGCCAAGTCGACGCAACACATAGGAGATCATTGCTCAGTACCCTTCGGTCACTGTCCCGCGACGCCGAACTGACGGATGGTGCTGAACGTCGAGGAGCCGTCACCGAGGTAGGTGATGCCCTTCTTCGTCACCCAGTAGGTGCCGACGTGGAAGACCGGAGCGTTCCACGCGTCCTTCACGGTCAGGGAGTTGATCTCCTTGTACATGTCAGCGGCTTCAGTGGGGTCGGCCTTGCTGTTGGCCTGCTTCAGGAGCATGTCGAAGCGCTCGTCGGTGGTCTTGAAGACGTTGCGCGCACCCGTCGGGTCGAAGGTGTTGCGCAGCTCGATCGGCGTGGTGTTGAGACCGTCCATGGTGAAGAACATGGGGAACTTCTTGGAGAGCAGGGCGGAGACGGTCTGTTGCGCGGGAACCGTCTCCCACTTCACGGTGATGCCTATGTCACGCAGCGACTGGGTGATGGTCGGCTCGAAGGGCTTGGTGTAGACCATGCTCGGCATCGAGGCGGTGAAGCCCTTCGCGTATCCTGCCTCGGCCATCAGCCGCTTGGCCTCGGCCGGGTCGTAGGGGTATGTCGTGTCCAGAGCCTTGTCGTACGCCTGGCCCTTGGGATTGAACGACTGGGCTGTCGCCTCGCCGGCCCCCTGGAGGATCTGCTCGACGATCTTGTCGCGGTCGAAGGCCATGTTGATCGCCTTGCGCACGCGCACATCGCCCAGCGGCTTGAGCAGCTTGCCGTCCCGGTCGGCCAGCGTCAGGACGCCGGCGGCGGTCGCGTCCACGTGCTTGACCTCGAAGCCGGAGGTCTTCAGGGTGTCCGCCTGCGTCACTTCGACGCTGCCCGCGTTGATCTCGCCGGCCTTCAGCGCGTTGACGGCCGCCGTGCGGTCCGCGATTACCCGCACCTTGACCGTGGGGAACGGATAGGCCTTCTTGTTCCAGTAGTCGTCACGCCGCTTCAGTACGTAGACCGATCCGTTGACCGTGGCGCTCTTGTCGAGCGTGTAGGGCCCGGAGCCGACCGGGTTGAGAGCGGCGCCCTTGGAGGTCATCGTCTTCGGGTCCCCAATGACGCCGGAAGCGCCCGAGAGCGTGTACAGGAGTGCGCCGTCGGGCTGCGTGAGCTTGATGGTGACGCCGTGGTCGCCGCTCGTTCCCACCGACGAGACAGACCTCAGGGCCACCTGGTTCGGCCCGGGTGTCGCCTTGATCCGCTCCAGCGTGGCCTTGACCGCGGCCGCCGTCACCGGCGTGCCCGAACTGAACTCCATGCCCTTGCGGAGCTGCAGGGTCAGCGTGCGCGCGTCGGCCGAGTACTCCCAGCTCTCCGCCGCGCCGGGGCTCAGCTTGCCCCTGTTGTCCTGGAGCAGCAGTGTGTCGAAGATCGAGTTCCAGACGTACGTCTGCTGGCCTTCCACCAGTTGCGAGGGCTCGAACGAATTGGGCGTGCCGATGATGGCGAGGGAAAGGGTCTTGCCGGATCCCGACGAGGTTCCGTCCGGCTGGCTGTCGCACCCGGTCACCGCGAGCAGAGCGGCGACGGCGACCGTGACGGGCAGAGCCCGTGACAGCGGCCGCGAGTGTGGGGAACGGATACGCATATGCGATCTCCTTCGACTTCTGAGGCCGCGAGAGCCTCGAACCGGCGTGCGAGTGCGGATGGTGAAGAGCACCGGCGAGCTGGATCTCGGGGGCGCCACGAGGGGCGTCTCTCCTTGCGAATGTTTACCAAGAGGTTAGTTTTCGCTGGAACTGTGACCCAAGAAAACTGTGGAGGGAAGAGGATGGAACATCTTCGTAACCCGAGCGTTATATCTCGCGCGCCCGTTCGGTGTCTTGACCGATGCGGTGGAAGGCGCCGAAGGTAGGCTGCAGGGCTCGGTGGGTTGCGCCGCAGGCCCGCCGACGCGAAAACTGTCCGTGTGGTTAGTATTTGTTCTCTCATGTACTGACTGGAAGCGGCGCCTGGACGGCGCCTACAAGGAGGGGAACTCACTGTGGGGCAGGCAAAGTCGCGTGGTCCGTATGCGAAGACGGCAGCCCGTCAGGCAGACATCCTGAGGGCGGCGCGTGACAGCTTCGCCGAACACGGCTACGCGGAGGCCTCGCTGCGCGATATCGCGGAGCGGGCCGACATCACCCATGCCGGCCTTCTGCACCACTTCCGCAGCAAGGAGGAACTTCTCACGGCGTTGCTCGCCCAGCGTGACGCCGAGGAATGGCGGGAGGGGAAGGCGCAGGTCGACGGGCGGGCCGAGTCGATGGGCCGCTACCTGGTAGGCGTCCTGCTCCACCACCAGAAGTCCCCTGAGCTGATGCGCTTGTGGCTGGAGCTGGCCGCTGCGGCCTCCCGTCCTGATCACCCGGCCCACAACTACTTCGTCGAGCGTTACGACCGGAGCCGCGAGCACCTGGTGCAAGCTGCTCGTGAGCGGGGGGCGCAGGGCCAGTTGCGGGAAGGGCTTTCACCGGAGCAGGCTGCCGTCCTCTATCAGGCGGTACTCAACGGCCTGCAGATGCAATGGCTGCTCGATCCGCAACTTGACCTCGCCGCCTCACTCGACGCATTCCTCGGCCTCATTCACGCTCCGGGCGACAGGTGAGCGAGCTGCGGTGGTGTGCCCTGGTCCGCAACAGCTACCGGTCGGCGAGCGGAGGTCAACACACCGGCCGCACGGGTGGATGTCGGCCGTCCCACCTGTAGTGAAGCCCGTATTCGGTCGAACCGGGCTGTGTCGGCGAGGGACCTTGGCCCAAGGCCGGGTAGTTAACGTTTCCGCAGGTTACGCAAGGGGTGTTGGGGTCCATGCCGTGGCGGCGTAGAGGCCGGGGCCGAGTTTGCGGATGAGCCCGGTCTCAGCTCGTCTTGAGAGCTGTCGATACATGGTCTCCATGGTGATGTCGCCGAAGTGGGAGGCGATGTCACGGGGCCGCCAGAGGCAGTCGGGGTCCTTCTCGAGCAGGGCCAGGATCCGGTGACGGCGGCGGTCGGCGAGGGCGGCGTGCCGGTCGTCGCGGGAGACAGCGGGGAACTGGGGGTGGAATTCCGGAGGCTCGAGAACATTGATGTCGAGACCGGTGATGGTGCGGCTGGTGAGCACAGACATGCGGGTCACCCGCCGCAAGTCCATGCCGTTCGGCGAGGACCGAGGTGCCCAGCCCTCCACCTGGCCAGGCATGCGCGGATTCGTCGGCGGCACCGTGGACCCCGACACCGGTCTCACCCGGCTCGGCGCCCGCGACCCCATCACCGGCCGCTTCATCTCCGTCGACCCGTTGGTCGGCTACGGCCGGACCAGCACGATGAACCCGTACTCCTGCAGCAACAACGCCCCAGCCACCTTCTCCGACCCCGACGGCCTGTCCTACAGCAAGGGCAAGGGCGGCGGCTACGGGCCCCGTGGCCACGACAGAGGCGAGGGCGCCAATGCTCTGGGCAGCTGGCTCCAGCAATGGCTGATGCAGCAGTGGCGAGAACTGAGCGGCAACTCGTCCCGGGCCCTGCAGAAGCTGGCAGCTGAGCGGGCCGGGCTGGCCACCATCACACCGGCCACTTCCGGGCCGTGCCGTCCGGGCCGTACGGCGTAGCCGGAACTGTCACGATGAGGCGCATACCTGATACGAAGTATGTATATGCCCAGTACAGATGACGTTTTACGGCTTACGATCACCGTCCTGATGCGCCTGACCGGCGAGCGTCAGGCCGACCTCGCCGCCGGGCTCGGCCTGAGCCAGGCCCAGGTCAGCCGCAAACAGTTCGGAACCACAGCATGGTCACTGACGGACGTCGACAAGCTGTCCGCCCACTACGGGATCCCCGTTCTCGACCTCCTGGCCGGCATCGACCGCGCCGTCCACTGCCTGCCCGCCCGTCGGCGCGCACCCGCGCCCGGCGCCTCCCAGCTCACCATCCACCCGTGACTGCCGACCGGCCCGGACACCTCCGCCGTATCCCCACCGAGATGAACCCTGCTCCGCGATGAGGACGCTGACTCGGTTCCTTGGGCTCTCAACCGGCCGTTCACGCTGTGAAGCAGAGGGGGCGGCCTCCCTGAAGAAGGCGGCCCCCTCTGCACCGCCACCTGCTGCCGTCCCCTGCCGCCCTTTCCCTCCTGTGCGGCCCTCCGGGGCCCGGGAGGGCCGCAAGTCTGCCCCCGGGGCCCTGGGAATGTGCCCGTACTCCGTGCGAGTGTGAAGCGGTTGGTGCGCCTGTGATCGCCGGAGGAAGACGTATGAGATTAGCCCGTGAGGACGACACCGCAGCCCGGAAGTCGTCGGCACTTCAACGCCCGCACGCCACACCCGCACCCGCCGGAACGGCCGTACAGCGGGTGCCCGATCTGCAGAGCAGTGTCGGCAACCAGGTGGTGGTCGCGATGCTGCGGCAGACCGGGCAGCCGGGAGCGCAGGAGCGGCACCGGCACGGTCCCGAGTGCGGGCACCCCGCGCAGGAAGCCCAGGCGCAGCGCTCCCCGGGCGACGCCGCCGTCGCGCGCGCCGCGGAGGACGGCCACCTCCACCACGACCACGAAGGGGTGTGGGACACCACCCCGGAAGGCCAGAGGGCCTTGCTGGCCTCCGCCATGAACTCGTCGAGCGCCCCATTGCCCTCCTCGGTGGTGGCGAAGGCCGGGGCCTTCTACCAGAACGAGGCGCTCTCCTCCACCCGCGTCCACAGCGGCGCGGTGGCCCAGCGCGCCACGGCGGCGATGGGGGCCCAGGCCATGACCGTGGGCAACCACATCTTCCTCTCCGCCGGGGCCGCGAGCGACGAGAAGCTGATCGGTCACGAGCTGAGCCATGTCGACAAGAACCTCAAGGGCCTGCCCGAGACGGGCCACAGCAACGGCGCCGGGGTCACAGTCACCGACCCGCGTCAGGGCTCCGAGCGGGCGGCGGAGAAGGACGGCGCTGCTTACGCCGCGGGGGCGCGTACCGCTCCCTCCGTCACCGCGCCGCGCGGAGCGGCGAACGGCTTGCACGAACCCGTCCAGCGGATGATGGAGAGCGGGGAGCAGCCGGAGTCGGCCCCGGCCGGGCGACGGGTTGCGCCGGAGGATCCGGCGTCGGCACTGAGCACCGAGGACTACATCGGTTCGCTGCCCGAAGACAGCGAACAGGAAGTCGTCCTGAAGCGCGGTGTGACGCCCACCCAGAGGAAGCACCTTCAGAACGAGATCATCCGTGGCTCGTTCATCAGCCTCCCGAAGATGGTCAAGGCGCCGGACGAGAACGCCACACGGCCCGACCCCGAGCATGTCGCCGGCTATGTGAAGCAGACTCGCGACGAGGAGACCGCGAAGCTGATCGAGTTCTCCACGGACCCTGCGATAGCGGCCCAGTTCGCGTCCGAAGCCCGGTACGGATACGTGCTCACCATCCGGATCAAGCGGAAGTACCTGGTGAAGGGTGCTACGGGTGCCGAGAACGGCTGGATCGCGAAGCAGAGCGCGCCCTACGACATCGTGGGGATCGAGCAGCGGGATTCGACGGTGCAGCAGGGCCTGGTCCCCCTGACCGAGAGCGAGTTCCGCGACGTGGTCAGGAACGAGGAGACGGCCGAGTTCCTGCTGTCGGTCCAGGAACCGGTCGCCATGGCGGCCCACCTGCAGAAATTTCCGATAGGACCGCAAAGAACCGCAGAGGCCATGAGAATCATGAAGCTCCGGAAGGCGACGTTCCAAAACTGAGTGTCGACGGAACCGCGCAATGGGCACCTTCGACCGCTCGGATGGACGTGGTCGAAGGCCCTCTCCGGGAGGCCCCCCTCGAAGGACTCTCTCCCCTCAACAACCCCAGTTACGCCGCTCGTTCGGGTCTGTTCTGCAGTCGGTGGTGACGGTGAGCGCTCGTCTGTGATCATTGAGCGTGCCTGATGCGAACGCGCTTGTAGGAACGGTGTTTCCGGGGTTGTCGGCGTTGGTCATCGAGGATGTGGCGGACGGTGGCGAGATAGTCCGGGCTACGGCCCGGACCCGGGATGTTCCCGTTCCCTGTCCGGTGTGCGGGGTGGCGACGGGGAGGGTCCACGGGTATCACGGCCGAACGGTGCGGGATGTGCCGGTCGACGGCCGGCAGGTCGTGGTCCGGGCGAGGATACGACGGCTGGTCTGTCCAGTCCTGGGCTGCAGGCGGCAGACCTTCCGAGAGCAGGTTCCTGGGCTTCTGGAGCGCCATCAGCGCCGCACCACACGTCTGACTGGTCAGCTCTCCCAGCTGGTCAAGGAGTTATGCGGCCGGGCGCCCGCCCGACTCGCCCGATAGCTGGCCGTGCCCGTGTCGTACGCCTCCGCCCTGCGGCTGCTGCGGCTGCTGCGGCGGGTGCCCGTGCCGACGGTGCGGGTCCCGCGGGTGATCGGGGTCGACGACTTCGCCCTGCGGCGCCGGCGGAGCTACGCCACGATCATCACCAACGCCGAAACCGGTGAGCGAATCGAGGTACTGCCCGGCCGCGAAGCCGCCCCTCTGGAAGCCTGGCTGCGTGGACATCCGGGCATCGAGGCCGTGTGCCGGGACGGATCGGCCGCCCACGCCGAGGCGGTCCGCCGGGCCCTGCCCGACGCGCTCCAGACCAGTGACCGCTGGCACCTGTGGCACAACCTCGCCGAGGCCGTCCGCAAGGAAGTCGCCGCGCACAGCACCTGCTGGGCGAAAGCGGGCCCGCCCCCGGCCGAGGGGAGACAAGCCGCTACCACACGCGAGCGCTGGCAGCAGGTCCACGCCCCACGCGAGCGCGGAGTCGGCCTGCTGGAATGCGCACGGCGCCTGAACCTCGTCTTGAACACCGTCAAGCGCTATGACCGTGTCACCGAGCCTGAGCGCCTCATCCGCGCCCCCAAGTACCGGCCCACCCTCGTGGACCCCTACCGCGATCACCTGCGCAAGCGCCGACTGGAGAACCCGGCCGTCCCCGTCACTCATCTCCTCCAGGAGATCAGGGAGCTGGGCTGCACCGGCAGCTCGAACCTGCTGGTCCGCTACCTCAACCAGGGCCGTGTCGAGGCCGACCGGCCCGCCCTCTCGCCCCGGCGCCTGGCCCGCTACCTGCTCACCCGCCCCGACCGCCTCAAGAACCACCAGCGGGAACGTATCGAGGCCGCCCGAGCCGCCTGCCACGAAATGACAGCTCTGGCCGACCTCATCCACCACTTTGCCGCGCTGCTGGATCCGGCCGACGGCAATGCCATCCTGCTGAGCACCTGGATCACCTCGGCCCAGGCCGAGGACCTGCCACACCTGCATGCTTTCACCCGGGGCCTCGAGAAGGACCGCGCCGCAGTTGATGCCGCCCTCACCCTGCCGCACCACAACGGCGGCACCGAAGGCGTGAACAACAGAACCAAGCTGATCAAACGCCAGATGTACGGCCGTGCGAGCTTCCCCCCTCCGCCACCACCGACTACGGAACAGACCCGCTCGTTTGACAGACCCTCGTCGACCCTCCAGATGGCGACGGTGATCAGGCGGGGGTACTGGCGCAGATCCGCCGATGTGAAGCAGCTCCCCACGTCGACCCAGGGTGGGGAGCTGCTTCATGCCAGGGTGGCGGGGCCGGCCCCGAGTACGCGGCGTCCGGCGGCCGGACGCGGCTCCGGATCGCCAGGGTTGTCGGCGGTCGGTCATCTACCCCGGCCGGGCGTTTCCCGGTCCGGTCCGGGCCAAGGTGCACGCGTAAACTCGCGTGTGAGGGAAGCAAGCCTCGCCTCCCGGCGGTCCTGGCGGTTGAGGGGTTCGATCAGCCAGTCGGCTCAGCCCCCGCAGCCACCGTACTCAAGGGAACTCACTGCGTTGTCGTAGAGGAACAGAAGTTCCTGCTTCTCACCCGGCGGGATGGTGTAGTGGTAGCCGCGGTAGTCGGCGTCGGTGTAGATGCAGACGAACCCCTCGCCACGGTTCCACACCGAGCTGGCTCGGTCGTTCCACGCCCAGCCGATGTTGGGGATGTCCACCCGATACTGGAGCTGCAGGTTGTTCCCGGTGAGGTTGTGGCCGTCGTAGAGGCAGATCTGGCCTTCTTCACAGCGGGTCACGGGTTCATCAGCCGATGCGGTTCCCGGAGCCGCCAGTACGGCTGTGCAGGCGAGGACTGCTCCTACTGCCGAGGTCTTGAATGCGAGGTTCATGACTACCCTTTCCCATTGTTGCGCGTTGGTATCTGTGGAAGTACGGTCACGGTCCCGCCTCCTACTGCCCGGGGCTTGACCCGAGTGAACCGCTCCGGGATCGGTGGAGGCTCCATGCGTTGACTCCAGCCGCCGGTTGGGACTGGTGTTGAGCGTAGTAGTTGGTCTCGTGTCCGTGGGGCGGGATGTCTCCGATGACGGTGTGGAACCGCTGGTTGTTGAACCGGTCGACCCACTCCGCGGGTGACTCCCCGGCGGGCACCCTGGTGATCACGGCGACGCCTGCGGGGAGGCTGACGCGTGCCCCGGCGAGGAGCCACCTGCAGGCACTTCCACACCGTTCTGGTTCGTGTGTCGTTGTCCTGATCGGAAACGCACGCCGGTCGGGAGGCTGGTATGGGACGGGACGCCAAGGGTGCGAAGCAGGCCCGCAGGGACAGGCGCCTGCGGGACACCACCCGGACGGGTGCCGCCTCGGTCACCGTCCACGAGGTGCGCACCCCTGACGACCTACGGGACGCCCTGGCGACGATGCTGCCGAACCTGGAGGGCGGCGACTGGAGGCCCGACGTCATCGGAGCGGACCACCTCTCCTTAGCTGCTCGGTGTCGTCTGCTATGGGAACGTCAGTGGTTCTGCCGTGAGATGCGTCAGTGGCTCAGTGGATGCCGCTACCAGTCTTGGTCGGGGTCGCCAGTCATACGTTCGGAGATCCATTTTCCGGTCGGTCTCAGCGGCCGCCCGGCGGGCAGACCCGGCCCGGCAGCCAGACGGGTAGGCCCCGGCGTTCGTTCTCGGAGAGGTCACGGCCGAGCGTGTCGCACAGCTCCTTCTTCCAGAGCGCCGGGTCGAGGCGGAGGATGCCCACGGTGTTCCTGTCGACGGTGCGAAGCAGGGTCCTGCCATCGCGGGAGACCGCCAGGAACTCCTGCTCCTCCGCGAACACGTAGGACTCGCCGCGGCCCTCGGGATCCGCCGCATCGTGGAACCGTATGGAGTTCCCGTTGGCCAGGAAATGCACCGAGCTGTCGTCCCGGAAGCCTTGCTGGTACTCCCGGTGGTTCAGTGGCCCCATCGGGCCGAGCACCCGCTGCGGGGGCTTTCCCGTCCCTCCGGCCGACCACAGTTCCATCATGGACCCCTTGGTCTGCACGGCGGCGAAGCGCCCGGTCCGGTCGAGAATGGCGGAGTCCGTCTCCGGCCCCAGCTCTATGCGCAGTTTTCCGTTTTCCCGGCCCGTGCGCAGAGAGAACGCGCGGAGGAACCTGTCACCGTGCACCGAGAGCTGTACGTGTCCCGGCTCAGGGTGGAAAGAGGCGGTAAAGTCCGGTCGGTCAGTTGCCGCGAGCCCCAGGTCCTGGACGTCGAGGGGTTCCGACAGGCGCCGGCCGTCCCGGGCGTTCCAGTGCTCGATGGTGGAGCCGGAGACGGTCAACAGCTCGTCTCCGGGGCCGAGATACAGCCCCACACCCTCCTTCGGCGCATCGGGGCCGCCGTCGGGAGGGGGCATGCGGACGGTGATGTCCGTGACGGTCCGCAGGGAGGGGAGCTCCCAGATCCGGACCTTGTTCCAGCCGATGAGGTCGGCTGCCAGCGTCGCGGCCTGGTTCACCTCTATGCCGGGTGCGATACCGACGAACATCGACGGGTCTTCCCTCGGTGGACGCTTGACCGTCTTCTGGAAGGTCGTCGACCCGTCCGCCTCCATGCGTACGATGCCGAGGGTGTCGGCCTGGTCGCCCATCCGGACCAGCATGTCCCCCTCCTCGCCCCAGGCCGTGCCGCCGAGCAGCGCCGGAGGGCCATCGGCGTTGAGCGGGTCCGTGATCAGGGGCCGCCCGACCACCGAGGTCTCGTCCCACATGATCAGGACGGGGTCCGCCGGATCGCCCACGAGGGACAGGTCGTCGTACTCCAGCTGAGTACCGGGTCCTTCGATCTGCCGCACCTCGGCTCCGGGGCGTGTCCCGACCAGAGCCCACGTGGTCTGCAGTTCGCTCACCGCGAAGTGTTCCCCGGTCCCGTCGATCGCGATGTGCTTGCACGAGGTGCTGAGCTCGCCCGGCCGGTACCGGGTCAATGCCCGTCCGTCCGCGACCCGGAAGGCCTCGTACGTGACATCCTTCCCCAGCCGCGACTCCCGGCAGACGACCACTACCGCGCCGTTTCCGGACAGGGCGAGACGAGGAGACGTCGAAGGCACGCCGTCAGCCAGTTTCCGCGCCCTTCCGGTCCTGGTGTCGATCGCCACGAGGGACGGCTTTTGCGCCGTGCTCCGCCCGGTGCCGGCCTGTTGCTGCGCCACGAGTGTGTTCCCGTCCGGCCCGAACCACACCCCGTCCACCGGGGGCATCCGGCCGGGTACCTTCCGCTCCCGGCCCGTCGCCAGCTCTCGAAGCTTCACGCGCCCGTTCGCCGACGTCACCACCTCGCTGGCATCCGGGGAGAGGTCCGCTCGGCCTAGGCCTGAGGAAAGCGCTGCCCCCTCGTACCCGAATTCCGCGCCCCGGACGCTGTCTTCCGGGCCCAGCACCGCCGCCTCGTTCTTACCCGCGCGGTCCACATCGTGCCAGAACAAGGTGCCGCCGTTCTTCGTCGACAGGTAGGCGATCCTGCGGCCGTCCCGGCTGACCATCGGGAAGAAGGCGCCCTCGGCGAGGGGGAGCCGGGCGCGCACGATGCGCTCGCCCGCACCCCGGACGAAGAGCACCACGCCCCCCTTGGAGTTCCCCGATCCTCTGAGCCTGGTCGTCACGAGGACCACTCGGCCGTCCGTGCTCGCCGCTACCTGGTCCACCCGTGCCTCAGCCGGGGTCAGGGCCCACCGGTCCTGCACGAAGTGGTCGTAGCGGCGCAGCAGGGCGTTGGCGGCCTCCTGGGTGGGGGAGAGGTCGTGGGCCGCCATGGCGACCAGGGCGGCGCCCCCCGGGTCCCGCTGCGCCAACTCCTCCGAGAGGGTCGCCAGCGATCGCGATCGCCCCTCCGCCTCCCGCTCCGCGCTGATCCGTGACTGCTGGACGAGGAAGGTGCCGAGCCCGGCGATGAGCGCGAGGACGAGCGCGGCGGCACCCCAGGCGACCCGCAGCCGGGTCCGGCGGCGACGCTGTCGTCCTGTGGCGAGGCTGATGAACGTGCGTTCCTCGGAAGAAAGTTCGCTTTCCCGCGCCTGTAGCCGACGGGTCAGTGAAGCCAGATGGATCGGGCCGGGCAGCAGATCCGGGGAGCGCCCCGACGTCTCCCAGCGATCGAGGTCGTGGCGCAGCTCCGCCCGGGCCGCCAGCAGGTCGCTGTCGGTGCTCACCTGGCCGGCAAGCGTCGGCCAGGCGCTGGTGAGGGCTTCGTGGGCGAGCTCGGCCGTCTGCGGCTCGCCCTCCTTCCCGTGCAGCACCAGCAGCCGCCGTTCGGCCAGTGCGCGGGCGATCCGCCACCGTGTCTCACCCGCCTCCTCGCGGGTGAGCATGCGGCGCAGCGGGGCCTCGCTGCCGGGCAGCACCCGGACGAGCCCGGTGAGCAGCCGCAGCGCGTCGGCCTCGTCCTCCGGGCGTACGCATTCCCGCCACGCCTGTTCCGCGTGGCGCGCCAGGGCACCGGACACCCCGCCGGTCTCTTCGTACGTCGCGAGGCGCAGCCGGCCCCCGGACTGCCGCTCCCACAGCTGGCCGAGGACGAAACCGAGCAGGGGCAGGACGCCGGGCGCACCCCCGGCGTCCTTCCGGATGAGTTCCTCCAGCCCGGGGTCGTACGCCACGGCCGACATCCGTCTGACCGGCTCGCCGATCACCTTCGCGAGCTGGTCCTCGGACATCGGGGTGAGCGCGACGAACCCGGCCCTCAACGCTGGTCCCAGGGCGGGGTGGTTGAGCGCCGCGTCCACGAAGTCTGCGCGAAGGGTGAGCAGAACGCGGACGCTCCCCGGCTGATCTTGCCGGAAGAGCAGACCGACGGCCTCCGCCAGGTCGGCCTCGGAACGGTCGAGGAGGGCCTCGGCCTGGTCCACGACGACGAGAACCCGGCCGCCGGCACCCCCGAGAACGCGGTGGAGGACGTCGGGGAAAGCCCACTCCTCCAGCAGGGCCGCCACGTGTTCGGCGCTCCGGACCGCGGCGGGGCCGTCCGCCCCTTTCGCTCTCTCCGCCTCGTGGAGCTCGTACAGCCTGGTGGCGAGGGCGTGGCGCAGGGACGAGATGTGCCCGGCGTTGACGACCAGGACGGCGTACCCCGCCTCCCGCATCCTCGGCACCACTCCGGCCAACGCCAGCGAGGACTTGCCGCAGCCGGAGGGCCCGCACAGGGTGACGGCCGGCCAGCGGCCCCGTAACGCGGTGAGCACGTTCTCGATGTCGTCGTCCCGCCCGAAGAAGACGTCGGCGTCGGCCTCCTGGAAGGTGGCGAGACCGCGGAACGGGGTGGGCGGGGTGACAAGGGGGACGAGTTCGGGCAGCGCGTCCAGCAGCGTACGGGTCCGCAGGGCGAAGGCCTGCTGGGCCTCGTGTCCGGGCTCGGCGGCCACCATCAGGCCGACGACCGCGCCGAGTTCGTCGTTCCACACGGGACTGCCGCTGAAGCCCCGCTTGACGTAGACGCTCTCGCCGTCGCCCCGTGAGAGCTGGACCCATCCTTCCCGGGTCGGCCCCCGGAACGTACCGCTGTGCCAGATGCCGCCGGGGTGGTCGTCGGTGAACCCCACGGCCCGGGCGTGGTGGTGCCACACGCCCTCCGGAGGATCGGCGAGGGGCAGCGGACGGGCTCCGGGTATCGGGTCCCGCAGCCGCAGGAGGGCCATGTCACCGGTCCGGTCGTGCGCGACGGGTATCCAGCGCCGCACTTCGGCCGTACGGTCACCGCCGTCGTACACGCCCGCGGCGTCCCTGGCCAGCGGCAGATCGACGGCGACCTCGGCCCCGGGCTCCACCGCCTCCTCCCGGAGCCGGTCGAGGGCGTCGGAGACCACGTGGGCGCAGGTGAGCACGAGATCGTCGGCGATCAGGAAGCCCGCCCCGGCGACGACCCCGTCCCGGCCCTTGACGCGGACAACGGCGGCAGCCAGGACCGCCTCGGGGCCATACGCGGGGCCGGGGCGGCCCGCCGTGCGTTCCGGGGCCGCCCGCCGGTCGTCCCCGCCCCTGCCCCGCGGTCCGTATGTCACTGGCCCCCCACCCGTATCAACTGCGCTGCTGCCCCACAGTATCGGCATCCGTGCTCTGCCTGTCGCGCTTGTTCCAGGTCAGGGTGACGGAGAAATTGGCTGCCGTCGCGGTGCTGGCGATGACGACATCCGCCTCGGCGGACAAGGACACCCCGAACTCCAGGGTGATCTCGTCCGGGGCCTGCGCCATGCCGGAGAACCGGCCCACGAAGCTCTCCGCAACGGGACGTACGGTGTCCAGCATCTGCCCGAGCGTCCGCTCGGCCCGCGCCACGGTGCGGCCGCCCCGCCCCACGCGGACGAGTGCCTCGTCCACCTCGCGGATCTGGACGCGGACGGTTTGGTCGCCGGTGTCGCCGGCGCCGTTGCCCAGGGGAACTTCCACCGTGTGGACGGGACGTTCGTTCATGGCGGTACTCCAATGCTCGGAAGCTGGAGATCGTAGCGAGAGCGGCCGAGGCGGTTTCCGGGAGCCACATCGCCGCGCTGAAGGAGACGGCCGCGTTCGGCGCGTCCGCGACGCAGGGCAAGAAGCTGACCGCGGGCTACGGCGGGCCGATCAAGCGCACCTACACCTCCGTGCTGAACGGTTACGCCGCCGAACTCAGCAGCACCGAAGCCAAGCGACTCGCCACCGACCCGGCGGTCGCCTCGGTCGAGCAGGACCAGAAATCCCCCTCCACCGCTGCCCAGGCCAACGTACCCCGGGTGACCGATTCGACCAGACGAAGCCGCGTCGGCCAGGTGCCGCCAGTGTGCCGTCCCGTTACGGCCTGAGAAGGAACCCCGGCGGCAGTGCAGCTAAACGCCGCCCTCTCGATCAGTACGGGAGCACCGGGGCAGCGCGTGCAAGTGCGATGGGGACAGGCGGGTCCCCCTGCCCACCGTCGAGCGGCCCGGCACACCGACGGCCGCTTCCTCGCAGAGCTTCTCGCGGAGTACGAGGCCCAGTGCGCCCGCAGCAACGATCTCGTTGCCGCGGCCGACCTGGACGACATCGACCGCCACCCCGACTTCCGCGACGGCAGCGCCAACCTCCACTGGATACTGATCCACCTCGTCGAGGAGACGGGGCGACACGCGGGGCACGCGGACATCACCCGGGAGCTACTCGACGGCACGAAGGGCTACTACCAGCGCAGCTCCGCGAAGCGGGCCCTTCCCTCAGGAGCCAGGCCGACACGCCTCACGACCAATGCGGGAGATCCCGCTACTGGTGATCTTCGCATGATGCCGCGCGGCGAACCCTCGTCTTCGCAGTTCAAGACGTCGGCCCAGCGACATCACGCATCAAATCTCAGTAACCTGCAGATCCAGGCCCCGGCTTGCGTCGGCTGGATGTCCCATGAGGCATACCGAGCGCGAAGAACTCGAGCAGGCCGAGGTATACGGGACGTTCGCCGAGGAGCCGACGAGGTCCGAGCTGGAGCGGTTCTTCTTCCTGGACGACGTGGACCAGGATCTGATTGCTCTGCGGCGGACGGAGCATCACCGGATCGGCTTCCCACTCCAGATGTGCACGGTTGGGTACGTCGGCCTGTTCTTGGAGGACCCGCTCGCGGTGCCGTGGTCAGTGATCGAGCATCTGGCGGTGCAGCTCGGCATCGAGGACCCGTCGGTGGTCAAGCGGTACACGGAGCGGCGCCAGACGCTGTACGACCACGCGTGGGAGATCCGCGACGCCTACGGCCACCACCCTTACGAGGGCGCCGAGTGGGGCCGGCGGTTCCGTACGTTCCTGCACGGGCGGGCGTGGACGCACGCCGAGGGGCCGAAGGCGCTGTTCGACCACGCGGTGGGCTGGCTGTGCCGTCACCGGGTCCTGCTGCCCGGGGTGTCCGTGCTGGCTCGGCAGGTGGCGCAGGCGCGGGCGGTCGCGGAGAAGCGGTTGCACGCCACGGTCGCGGGCACCGCCCGCCGTGCGGACCCGGCGCTGTCCGGGGATCTGATGGCGACGCTGAAGACGCCGGAGGGCTCGCGGTTCTCGGAGCTGGAGCGGTTGCGCCGGCCGCCGACGCGGACGACGGGTACGGCGTTCGCCCGCGCGCTGGAGCGGGTGGACGAGATCGGCGCGTACCGGCTGGGGCGGTCGAGGCTGTCGCAGATCCCGCCTACCCGGATGGCGGCGCTGGCCCGGTACGCGCGGGGGGTCTAAGACCATCTCATTTGGCGAGTCTGCGGTAGCAGATGAGGGTGCAGGCGATGCTGGTGAAGGCCAGGAAGTGGTCGCCGCCGACGGAGCAGGTGGGCACGACAGCGGCGCGCCCGGGTTCCGGCCGCGCCGCTGTCGAACTGTGGTCGGCCCTCGGGGGAGCCCCCGGGTCAGTGGAGCTTGTTGACGGCGGTCTTCGTCGTGGTGCGGAAGGCGGTCAGCGGGGCGTCCTCGAGGTCGCCCATCTGGCCCCAGCGGACGAGGGTGACGGTGCGGCCGTCGCGGCCGACGGAGAACAGGTGGATGTCGGAGATGCCGATCTGCGGGTCGGCGGTGTCCAGGCTGTAGACCCAGGCGCCCTCCTCGACGCCGAGCTTGCCGTGGGAGGCGCTGACAGCCTGCAGGCCCGGGTTCTGCTGCTCCAGCAGGGGGCCGCAGCCGGAGAGGACCCCGCGGAGGGTGTCGACCAGCTTCACGGCGTCGGCCTCGGTACGGGCGACGGTGGTGACCTGGACGCCGTTGGTGTCGAGCTCGGTGCTGAACTCGCGGTAGCGGGTGTTCTGCGCCGGGATCTTGTACGGGGCGCAGAGGACGCCGCCGTTCTCCGGGACGCCGGTGAAGACCTGGGTGGCGGTCCACGGCGTCGACGACGGCGGCATCTGGGAGGCGGCGAGGAAGGCGGGCTGGGCAGCGGCCTGCGCCGGGGCTGTTGCGAGGGCCGCGAGGCCCAGTGCGGCAGCGGCTGCGGTGGCGAGTGCGGTGCGGAGCTTGTTCATGGTGGTGGATCCCCCGTCGGGTCGTTCGTTCGGTCAGTGCTCAACCAGCGTGGGGCCGGCGCCCGCCGGCTGCAACGATCACACGCCCACCAGCCGTCCCGGAACCATTCCACCCCCGCTGACGTGCAAGGACGTGAAGGATGGGACGCAGGGTCGAGGGGGATGGAATGCCGAAGGATGCCGCCGTCGAGGAGTTCGCGGGGCTCGTGCGCGCGCTGAAGGCGCGGGACGGGAGGAGTTACGAGGCGCTGGGCCGGCGGCTGAGCGTCAGCGCGTCCACCCTCCACCGCTACTGCTCGGGCGCGACCGTCCCGGAGGAGTTCGCCGTGGTCGACCGCCTCGCCCTGCTGTGCGGGGCGGACGAGGAGGAACGGCGGGCCCTGGAGGCGGCCTGGACGGAGGCGGACCGCGCCCGCCGCCGAGCGGCCTCGCCCGCGCCCACGCCTGTGCCGGCCGTGTCGGCCGCGCCGGAACCGTCCGCGCCGGATCCGG
>Ga0196960_10000092_pt1 | contig 35235 bp, 27 predicted proteins | sample S3v_5metaG_FD_183187 | JGI IMG/M metagenome (GOLD analysis project Ga0196960, IMG submission 183187) | Soil microbial communities from Anza Borrego desert, Southern California, United States - S3+v_5 | ecosystem: Environmental > Terrestrial > Soil > Desert | place: USA: California | collected...
TCTCGGCCCAGGCCGCCGACACGGCGTCCACCGTGGCGACGGTGCCGTGGCCCGCCGCCCGGCCGCCCGCCGTGCGCAGCAGCCGCAGCGCGGTCGCCACATCACCGCTCAGCATGGCGACGGCGCCGCACTCGCGGAAAGCGATCGAGGCCCGGCACGCGGTGTCGTAGGTCGCGGCGACCGGGGACGTCGGGGAGGCGGCCGGGGTCTCGGCCAGGCAGATCAGGTGGATCCCGTTGGCCGCCCCGGCACCGGCCAGCCCGGCCGTGATCTCGCGCAGGGCCGAGGAACCGGGGTCGCCGTCCACGACGACCACGGTGTACGGCCCGGTGTGACGGCGGGCCGCCTCGGACACGGCGGCCGGGTCGGCGCTCGCCCAGCCGGTCCCCAGGGGCCCGTCCTCCATGCGGCGGACCAGCTCCGCGGCGCGGGCGCCCGCCTGCTCGCGGTCGTACGCGAGGAGCAGGCGGCAGTCCTGGCCGTGCATCGGGCGCAGATGGGGCAGCCAGCCGAGCCAGGACCACTCACGCCGCCGCTCCTCCGGGCTCCGGGCCCGGTCCGTGCTGATCAGCACGATCTCCAGGTCGAACGGGGAGTGCAGCGCGGCGAGCTGCGCCACCGTCGAGCGGGCGAGCCCGGACAGCCGGGCCCGCGGACCCGCGAGCCCGAGCGAACCGGCCTCCCGCAGTCCCACGGTGACCGGCACGGCGGGCAGGTCGGCCCGGTCCGCCGTGCCGAGCCGTACGACGAGGGCCTCGGGGTGCGCGGTGTCCCGCTCCCACAGCCGGGGGCCGGGGCCGAGCGCCGTGAGGAGCACGGTCGCGAGGTCCGGCCAGGTCCCGGCCGGTGCGGAGGGGGAGCGAAGGAGCGCGGAGGGGGCGTGCGAGGCGGACGCGGGACCCGGCCCGGCCGCCGGTGAGCCGACGGCCGGTGCCGCGTGCTCCTGTTCCCCCTTGCCGCCCTTGAGACGCCTCGCCCAGGCGCCTATGCCGCCCCGCCTGGGGACGTCCTGCGGAGCGAGCGCGGCGCCGCGGCCGTGGGTGACCTGCGCGAAGGCTTCACCCTGGGGTGCGCAGTGGCCGGACAGGCCGCTTGCCTGGGCGTCGAGGGCGCCGGGGGCGGGGCTGGGGGCGCGGCCGTGTCCTCTGTCGCCGGCCGGGCCGGGATCAGGCTCTCCGGCCGTCCCCGGGCCGCCCGCCGCCGTCTGCGCGCGGGCCACCCGCAGATGCCCCTCACCGTCCGGCGTCGTCGCCAGGGTGGGGGTGCGTGAGCCGGGCGTGAGCCGGAGCGTGGACTCACCGAGCCGCAGCAGGGCGCCCGGGACCAGCCGGACCGGGTGGCCGTGGATCTCCGTGCCGTCCAGCGAGGTGCCGTTGGTGGAGCCCAGGTCCGCGACGGACACCCGGCCGTCGTCCGAGACCGTCACGGCGCAGTGCAGCCGTGAGACGTCGGGGTCGTCGAGAGGGACGTCCGCCTCGGCGGAGCGGCCGATCCGGATCTGCCCGCCGTGCAGCAGATGGACTCCGCCCGCATCCGGCCCCGCGATCACATGCAGCCGTGCCGGAACCGCGTCGTCGGCCGCCTCGTTGTCGCCGGGCAGCTGGAGCGAGAGCACCGTGCCGTCCACCAGGGGCGGCTCGCCGAGGGCGCAGCGCTGCGGATCGAGCCGCTCGCGCCCGGCGTACAGCACGACGGCGCCACCGCCGGGTGAGGCCTCCGGGCCGGTCACCGCCGTCGCCAGACCGGAGGCGACGGCCGCGAGAGCCGTCCCGGCGGGCGCGGTCACGAGCACGTCACAGGCTCGCGCCGGGGTCTGGCCGCTGCGCGGCGCGAGGACGGTCAGCCGGATCTGCATCGCCGTCAGCGGTCCCTTCTGCGCGGGGTGCCCGGCAGGGGAGATGCCCTGTGATTCCCCCCACCCGGCACGGACGCGTCGTCCGGTACAGGTCATCACGGAGAGTGGGGCTGCCGACCCCGCAGTTCCGTGCTGGAGGCATCCTCGCACCTGCCACCGACAACACGCCCGGGGGTGACCGCTAAGTGATCTTGAATGGCCGAGTGTGGGTGCAAAAGTGCCTGCTTGGTCCTGCCGTGGAGGTGCTGCACACTCATTCGGCAACCAACTCCTCCGTGGAGACGTCTTCCCGTGCGCACAGCGGCGGCACACGACCGGAGGATGTCCGGCCGGTGCCCCGTACGGCGGCACTAGAGTGGGCCGGAGCATCCGGGCGGGCCCCGGGGGACCCGCAAGCACAACGATCAGCAGGGAGCGCGTGACGTGCGGCCAGTCGGCAGCAAGTACCTGCTCGAGGAGCCGCTCGGACGCGGCGCCACGGGCACCGTCTGGCGAGCCCGCCAGCGGGAGACCGCGGGCGCCGAGGCGGCCGTCGCCGGGCAGCCCGGCGAGACCGTTGCGATCAAGGTGCTCAAGGAGGAGCTCGCCAACGACGCGGACGTCGTGATGCGGTTCCTGCGCGAGCGCTCGGTGCTGCTGCGGCTCACCCACGCGAACATCGTGCGCACCAGGGACCTCGTCGTCGAGGGCGATCTCCTCGCCCTGGTGATGGACCTGATCGACGGCCCCGACCTGCACCGCTACCTGCGCGAGAACGGCCCGCTCAGCCCGGTCGCCGCCGCGCTGCTCACCGCGCAGATCGCGGACGCGCTGGCTGCGAGCCACGCCGACGGTGTCGTGCACCGCGACCTGAAGCCCGCCAACGTGCTGCTCGACGAGCGCGACGGCGGCATGACGCCGATGCTCACCGACTTCGGTATCGCACGTCTCGCGGACTCCCCGGGGCTGACCCGGACCCATGAGTTCGTCGGCACGCCCGCCTATGTGGCGCCCGAGTCCGCCGAGGGCCGTCCGCAGACCTCCGCCGTGGACATCTACGGCGCCGGCATCCTGCTGTACGAGCTGGTCACCGGCCGCCCGCCGTTCGCCGGGGGCACCGCCCTGGAGGTCCTGCACCGGCACCTCAGCGAGGAGCCCCGGCGCCCCGGCTCCGTGCCCGAGCCGCTGTGGACGGTCATCGAGCGCTGCCTGCGCAAGGACCCGGACCAGCGGCCCAGCGCCGTGAACCTCGCGCGTGCGCTGCGTACCGTGGGCGCGGGCATCGGCGTGCACGCGAACTCCGCGCAGATCGCCGCCGCCGAGGGCGTGGGCGCCCTGCTCGCCCCCGACCCGGCGCCCGCCGCCGTCCCGGAGACCCCGGGCGAGGCCGACCCGACCCAGGTCCTGCCGGGCAACGCGGGTTCGTACGACCCGGCGGCCCCGACCAGCGTGATGCGGCAGACCCCGGGCGGGGGCGGCCAGGCCGACCCGACCGCGGTGCTGCCGCCCGTACCGCCGCGCCCCGACGGCCCTCCGCGGCCCGACGAGCCGCACCCCTGGCAGTCACAGCTCCGGGCCGCCCGGGACCGCAACGAGCAGACGCAGGTCCAGTACCTCGACCCGAGCCAGGACCCGCTGCGCCGCCGCCCCCAGCGCCAGCAGCCGCCCCAGGACCAGCAGCAGCCCCAGCACCGGCAGCCGCAGCGCGCCCAGCAGTACCCGCAGCAGCAGCCCCAGCGCTACCAGCCGCAGCAGCCCGCACCCCAGCCGCAGCGGCCTGCGCAGCAGCGGCCCCCGCAGCCGCAGCGGCAGAGCTACGCGCCTCCGCAGCAGCCCGCACCCCAGCCGCCGGCCCCGCGCCGGCCGAGGCAGCGCAGCGCCAACCCGATGCGCATCCCCGGCCTCGGCTGTCTCAAGGGGTGCCTCTTCTCGGTCGTGCTGCTGATCGTCGCAGGCTGGCTCATCTGGGAGCTGACCCCGCTCCAGGACTGGGTTGCCCAGGGCAAGAGCTTCTGGGACGCCCTGGGGGACGGCATCAGCAACGTCACCGACTGGTTCAACGAACTCGGCGGGAGCAGCTCCGGCGGTACGACCGGGCAGTAACGGTCACGAGTCTGTTTCTTTGTCGACTTCTGCGGGGTCGATTCGCCCGCAGAAGTGAAGATCGGCGCCATCCAGGGCACGCGACACCCCGTTCGCCGCGTAACTTTGTCGACCGGGGGTCAACGCCAGCCGCTGAGGGAGCAGTCTTGGCACGGAATATCGGCAGCCGGTACACCGCCCACCAGATCCTGGGGCGCGGCAGCGCCGGCACGGTGTGGCTCGGCGAGGGGCCCGAGGGCCCGGTCGCCATCAAGCTGCTCCGCGAGGACCTCGCGTCCGACCAGGAGCTCGTGGGCCGCTTCGTGCAGGAACGCACCGCGCTGCTCGGACTCGGCCATCCGCACGTCGTCGCCGTCCGCGACCTCGTGGTGGACGGCACCGACCTGGCGCTGGTGATGGACCTCGTGCGCGGCACCGACCTGCGCACCCGCCTGGACCGGGAGCGCCGCCTGGCCCCCGAGGCGGCCGCGGCGATCATCGCGGACGTCGCCGACGGCCTCGCGGCGGCGCACCGTGCCGGAGTGGTCCACCGCGACGTCAAGCCGGAGAACATCCTGCTCGACATGGAGGGCCCGCTCGGCCCCGGCGGTTCGCACCCGGCGCTGCTCACCGACTTCGGCGTCGCCAAGCTGATCGACACCCCGCGCCGCACCAGGACCACCAAGATCATCGGTACGCCGGACTATCTGGCCCCCGAGATCGTCGAGGGTCTGCCGCCGCGCGCCGCCGTGGACATCTACGCCCTCGCGACCGTGCTCTACGAGCTCCTCGCCGGTTTCACCCCCTTCGGCGGCGGCCACCCCGGTGCCGTCCTGCGCCGGCATGTGACCGAGAGGGTCGTCCCGCTCCCGGGCATCCCCGAGGAGCTCTGGCAGCTCCTGGTCCAGTGCCTGGCCAAGGCCCCGGCCTCCCGGCTGCGGGCCTCCGAGCTCGCGCTCCGGCTGCGGGAGCTGCTCCCGCTCCTGGCCGGGATACCCCCGCTCGACGTGGACGAGCCGGGCAGTGAGGCGGAACCACAGGCGTACGACGAGCAGCAGTACACCCCGGCCCCCGAGGAGCCCCGCCGCCGCGGCGCGGTCCCCCTGGTGCCCGGCTCCTCCCCGGACTCCAACCGGGAGACCCACACGAGCATGCGGGTCCCCGCCCCCGACGAACTCTCCGGCGGCCCCCTCGGCACGGCCCGCGCCCCGCGCGCCCCCGGCCGGCCGCGTCCGGGCTCGGCCCGGAACAAGTCGGCGGCCGTCCGCAAGCGCCGGATCACCCTCGGCCTCGCCGCAGTCGCCCTGTGCGCGGCGATAGGGGTGGGCGGCTGGCTGGCCGCCGGCGGTGACGAGCCCGGCGCGGCTCCCGAGGACACGCGGAACTCGGCACCGGCGGCCCCCTGAGAGCAGTCCGGGGAAGGCCGTGATCCGGGGGAGGGACAGGTTCACCCGCCCACCCGTTACGCTGGACCCGTGGCAGTCGTCGATATTTCCGAAGAGCTGAAGTCCCTCTCCTCGACCATGGGGTCGATCGAGGCCGTCCTGGACCTGGATGCGCTGAGGGCCGACATCGCCGCGCTCGAGGAGCAGGCGGCGGCGCCGTCCCTCTGGGACGACCCGGAGGCGGCGCAGAAGATCACCAGCAAGCTTTCGCATCTCCAGGCCGAGGTCCGTAAGGCCGAAGCCCTGCGAAGCCGTATCGACGATCTCGGCATCATGTTCGAGCTCGCCGAGGACGAGGGTGACGCCGATGCGCTCGCGGAGGCGGAGACCGAGCTGGTGTCCGTCCGCAAGGCGCTGGACGAGATGGAGGTCCGCACGCTCCTCTCCGGTGAGTACGACGCGCGCGAGGCCCTGGTCACCATCCGGGCCGAGGCCGGCGGCGTCGACGCCGCGGACTTCGCCGAGAAGCTCCAGCGCATGTACCTCCGCTGGGCGGAGCGGCACAACTACAAGACCGAGGTCTACGAGACCGCGTACGCCGAAGAGGCCGGCATCAAGTCGACCACCTTCGCGGTGGAGGTGCCGTACGCCTACGGCACGCTCTCCGTCGAGCAGGGCACCCACCGCCTCGTGCGGATCTCGCCCTTCGACAACCAGGGCCGCCGCCAGACGTCCTTCGCGGGTGTCGAGGTCCTGCCGGTGGTCGAGCAGACCGACCACATCGAGATCGACGAGTCCGAGCTGCGCGTGGACGTGTACCGCTCCTCGGGCCCCGGCGGCCAGGGCGTCAACACCACGGACTCCGCGGTGCGTCTGACGCACCTGCCCACCGGCATCGTCGTCTCCTGCCAGAACGAGCGCTCGCAGATCCAGAACAAGGCGTCCGCGATGAACGTCCTCCAGGCGAAGCTCCTCGAGCGCCGCCGCCAGGAGGAGCAGGCGAAGATGAACGCGCTCAAGGGCGACGGCGGCAACTCCTGGGGCAACCAGATGCGTTCATACGTCATCCACCCGTACCAGATGGTCAAGGACCTGCGTACGGAGTTCGAGATCGGCAACCCGGAAGCGGTCTTCAACGGTGAGATCGACGGGTTCATCGAGGCCGGTATCCGCTGGCGCAAGCAGAGCGAGAAGTAGTCGTATTCCGTACGGCAGTTGAGCCCGGGCAGGGAAACCGCCCGGGCTCCTCGCGTCTGCGGGGGCATTTCGGTATGCGGGGAAGCTGTGGTGAACGGGTCACAGTAGTGCCCCTGAATAGACGTCAAGTCGCCCCATAACGGCGCACATGGCCCGGAACGGCCTTGACGTGGTTCTTAACTCTGGACAGGGTGCTAGGGCAGCACGCGTATGTCTGGGACAGGTGTGATCGGGGGCGGGCGGGATGACCACGGTACGGCGTGGCCCTGCAGAGAATGTGACCCCGCAGGGCCGTGGACCGCATATGGCTGCTCCATCGACGAGATCAGCTACTGGGGGTAGCAACAGATGACGAAGAAGACGCGTATTCGCGTCGCGCGGATAGCCGCTGGTGCGGTTATCGCCGCGGGTGCCTCGCTCACCGCAGCAGGCGCCGCACAGGCCACGGGCTTCATCGGCGTGGACACCGCCGAGGACTCCACGACCATCCAGACCGGCCTGTTCGGCGGCACTGACGGCGGCGGCGACAGCGGTGCCGGTGGCGTGGACGGCGGCGGTGACAGCGGTGCCGGCGGTGTCGACGGCGGCGGTGACAGTGGCGCCGGTGGTGTCGACGGCGGTGCTGACGGCGGTGCCGATGGTGGCGCTGACGGCGGCGCTGACGGCGGTGCTGACGGCGGTGCCGATGGTGGTGCTGACGGCGGTGCCGATGGTGGTGCTGACGGCGGTGCCGATGGTGGTGCTGACGGCGGTGCCGATGGCGGTGCCGATGGTGGCGCTGACGGCGGTGCCGATGGCGGTGCCGATGGTGGCGCTGACGGCGGTGCCGATGGTGGCGCTGACGGCGGCGCCGATGGTGGCGCTGACGGCGGTGCCGATGGTGGCGCTGACGGCGGCGCGGATGGCGGTGCTGACGGCGGTGCTGACGGCGGTGCCGATGGTGGCGCTGACGGCGGCGCGGATGGCGGTGCTGACGGCGGTGCCGACGGCGGCGCTGACGGCGGTGCCGATGGTGGTACCGCGACCGGTGGCTCCGACGGTGGTACCGCGACCGGTGGCTCCGACGGTGGTACCGCGACCGGTGGCTCCGACGGTGGTACCGCGACCGGTGGCTCCGACGGCGGCGCCTGCGTCGTCGGTGCCGAGGGTGCGGCCTGTGCCGACAACACCGACACGGACAGCGTCGGCAACCAGCCGGTCGAGCAGAGCAAGGGCAAGGACGAGCTCGCCGAGACCGGTGCGGCCGAGACCATGTTCCTGCTGGTCGGCGCCGCGACGATGATCGCCGGTGGCATCGGCTTCCGCATCCTGCCGCGTCTGGCCGGCGGCGGTCGCGCGGCCGCCTGACGCCCGTAGGCGCACGCTGAAGGGCCCGGGAGAACCGACATGGTCTCCCGGGCCCTTTCGCTCACCTGAACCGCTCCTGCGGCCGTACGCACACGTTCGAGCCCCGCAGGGCGGGAGCGGTGCGGCCTCTTCGGCTCAGACGGCCTGGTGCGCGAGCAGTGCCAGAGCGGCCACCAGGACCACCATCAGCGCTATCAGCGTCACCGGGTTCAGTCCCGCGAACGGGCCCTGCTCCTCCATCCGCTCCCGGCTCGCCCGGCACACACGGCAGCGGCCCTCGTTCACGGGCGCCGCGCAGTTCGCGCACACCAGTCGGTCATAGGTCATGCGCAGTCCTCCTCCCGCGCGGCGGGAGCCGCATCCACGTTCTCTCCGCACAACGCTCAGGGAAACGCAACCGTTCCCCCTACCACTGTGCCAGCTCGCGCCGGTTTCGGCGCGGCCCGCCCGACAAGGTCCGGCCCGCCCCGTTTCGTTCCATGCCGCTTTCCGCCACAAATCACTCATTGCCGGACGCCGACTGCGCGTGCTCACCGGCTTCGCGTATGGTCACGCTCACCTACCCCCGGCCTACCGTGGTGCATCCGTGATCCGATTCGACAACGTCTCCAAGACCTACCCGAAGCAGAGCCGTCCAGCTCTCCGGGACGTCTCACTCGACATCGAGAAGGGTGAGTTCGTCTTCCTGGTGGGCTCCTCCGGCTCCGGCAAGTCCACCTTCATGCGGCTCATCCTTCGTGAGGAGCGCGCCAGTCAGGGCATGGTCCACGTGCTCGGCAAGGACCTCGCGCGGCTGTCCAACTGGAAGGTGCCGCAGATGCGCCGCCAGCTGGGCACGGTGTTCCAGGACTTCCGCCTGCTCCCCAACAAGACCGTCGCGGAGAACGTGGCCTTCGCGCAGGAGGTCATCGGCAAGCCTCGTGGTGAGATCCGCAAGGCCGTGCCGCAGGTCCTCGACCTCGTGGGTCTCGGGGGCAAGGAGGACCGGATGCCCGGTGAGCTCTCCGGTGGTGAGCAGCAACGCGTCGCGATCGCACGGGCGTTCGTCAACCGTCCCATGCTGCTGATCGCGGACGAGCCGACCGGCAACCTCGACCCGCAGACCTCCGTGGGCATCATGAAGCTGCTGGACCGGATCAACCGGACCGGCACCACCGTGATCATGGCGACCCACGACCAGAACATCGTCGACCAGATGCGCAAGCGCGTCATCGAGCTCGAACAGGGCCGTCTCGTACGTGACCAGGCGCGCGGCGTCTACGGCTACCAGCACTGAGGTGCCGGCACCTCTGAGCCTCTGCACGAGCATCGAGTACTGAAAGGACGCCATGCGCGCCCAGTTCGTTCTGTCGGAGATCGGCGTCGGTCTTCGTCGTAACCTCACGATGACCTTCGCGGTCGTGGTCTCCGTCGCCCTCTCGCTCGCCCTGTTCGGCGGTGCGCTGCTGCTGCGCGAGCAGGTCGGCTCGATGAAGACCTACTGGTACGACAAGGTCAACGTCTCGATCTACCTCTGCAACAAGAACGACGCCAAGGACGTGCCCAAGTGCGCCAAGGGCGCGGTCACGGCCGAGCAGAAGAAGGAGATCAAGGCCGATCTCGAGAAGATGGAGGCCGTCGAGAAGCCCGTCATGTTCGAGACGGTCGACGAGGCGTACAAGCACTACCAGGAGGAGTTCGGCGACTCTCCGATGGCCGGGAGCATCACGCCGGACCAGATGCAGGAGTCGTTCCGGGTCAAGCTGAAGGACCCGGAGAAGTACAAGGTGGTCGCGACGGCCTTCGCGGGCCGTGACGGGGTGCAGTCCGTCCAGGACCAGCGGAGCATCCTGGACAACCTCTTCGAGCTGATGAACGGCATGAACGTGGCCGCGATCTTCCTGATGGCGCTGATGCTGGTCATCGCGCTGATGCTCATCGTGAACACCGTCCGCGTCTCGGCGTTCAGCCGGAGACGGGAGACCGGCATCATGCGGCTGGTCGGGGCCTCGGGCTTCTACATCCAGATGCCGTTCATCATGGAGGCGGCCTTCGCCGGCCTGATCGGCGGACTGCTCGCCTGCGTGATCCTGCTCGCCGGCCGGTACTTCCTCATCGACGGCGGTCTCGCGCTCCAGGACAAGCTGAATCTGATCGACTTCATCGGCTGGGAGGCGGTGCTCACGAAGCTTCCGCTGGTCCTCGCGATCGGGTTGCTGATGCCCGCCGTCGCCGCTCTCTTCGCGCTGCGCAAGTACCTCAAGGTGTGACGGACGCCCCGTCCCGCATGCGGCCAACGCGCCATGTGCGGACGGGGCGTTGTCCTACACTCGGCCACATGCCGGGCCATACGTACCATGTGGGACCCCGCGGTCTGTGCCGCGGGGCGGCCCTGACGTTGGTGTTCGCGAGCGTGCTGGCGACCGCCGCGGCCACCGGGGCGCTGCCCCGTGAGGACGACACCGGCACGGAGATGAAGGCCCGTTCGGTGTCCTCCGCCCTCGGTCCCGTGGACCGTGAGGAGATCGCGGACGCGATCGCCGAGGCGGAGGCCGCCGGCAAGTCCGGTACGGACGCCGCGGAGGAGGTCGTCAGCCGCAGCGGCGACCGCTGGGGCGCGGTGTACGACGAGCGGGAGTACGAGGAGTTCGAGCAGGCCCTCGACGGTTCGTACACCGGGGTGGGGATCTCCGCCCGCCGCTCGGCCCGCGGCGAGGTCACCGTGTCCGGGGTCCAGCCCGGCGGGCCGGCCGACCGGGCAGGCGTACGCACGGGGGACCTGCTGCGCACCGTGGACGGCCGTACGGTCGGGAGGCGGCCCGTCGCCGAAGTGGTCGCGCTGCTGCGCGGGGACCACGCGAAGGCCGCCGAGGGATCGTCCGTGGTCCTCGGACTCGGCCGAGGCAGCCGCTCCTGGACGACGACCCTGCGCCGGGCCCGGCTCAGCGTGGACCCGGTGAGCGTCCGGCAGCTGGGCCGGAGCCCTTCCTCCGCGGTCCTGATCAAGGTCGCCGCGTTCACCAAGGGCGCCGGCACGGAGGTCCGCGACGCCGTCGACGGGGCGCCCGGGGGTGCGGGCATCCTCCTGGACCTCCGGGCCAACGCGGGCGGCCTGGTCACCGAGGCGGTCGCCGCCTCCTCCGCCTTCCTGGACGGCGGGCTCGTCGCCACCTACGACGTGCATGGTGAGGAGCGCGCCCTGTACGCCGAGCCGGGCGGGGACACCGGCCGGCCTCTGGTCGTCCTGGTGGACGGCGGCACGATGAGCGCCGCCGAGCTGCTGACCGGCGCGCTGCAGGACCGGGGCAGGGCCGTGACCGTCGGATCGCGCACCTTCGGCAAGGGGTCCGTGCAGATGCCCAGCAAGCTCCCGGGCGGCTCGGTGGCGGAGCTGACCGTCGGGCACTACCGCACGCCGGCCGGCCACAGCATCGAGGGAAGCGGCATCACCCCGGACGTCGGGGCGGCGGGCCCGGAGGCCCAGCAGCGGGGCGAGACGGTATTGAGTGGCCTCGGGGGTGGGTCGTAGTGCGAAAATGACCGCACTATGGCCAAGGAAAAAGACACCGGGCGCAAGATGATTGCGCAGAACAAGAAGGCGCGGCACGACTACCACGTCCTCGACACCTACGAGTGCGGTCTCGTACTGATGGGTACGGAGGTCAAGTCGCTGCGGATGGGCAGGGCGTCGCTGGTCGACGGCTTCGTCCAGATCGACGACGGAGAGGCGTGGCTGCACAACATCCACGTCCCGGAGTACGTGCAGGGCACCTGGACCAACCACTCGGCCAAGCGCAAGCGCAAGCTGCTCCTGCACCGGGCCGAGATCGACAAGCTCCAGTCCAAGTCGCAGGAGACCGGCCACACGATCGTGCCGCTCGCCCTGTACTTCAAGGACAGCCGTGTCAAGGTCGAGATCGCGCTCGCGAAGGGCAAGAAGGAGTACGACAAGCGCCAGACGCTGCGGGAGAAGCAGGACACGCGGGAGACGAACCGCGCGATCGCGGCGGCCCGCCGGCGCCAGCGCCAGGGCTAGCGGCCGCCCGGTCCGGGGCGCCCGCGCCGGAGCCGCCGGAATACAGTGGCATCCGTGCGCGTTGGTCACGTACGATGGGCCGTGCACCCCACAGAGGGTGCGCGGTTTGAAAAATCAACATGGGGATGATCGGTTTCGACAGCGGATGTCGAAGCAGGGGAAGCGAGTCGAGGAAGCGGCAATGATCTCGTAAACCATATGTCGCAAACAATAATCGCCAATTCCAAGCGCGATTCCTCCGCCTTCGCCCTCGCTGCCTAATTAGCAGCTGAGCGAAGACTCTGCGGAGTGTCAGCCCGGGAGTGGTCCCGACCCGGATCCTGGCATCAACTAGGGATCTAAACTTCTAAGCCCGGTCACGGGGCCTAGAAGGAAATCAAACAGTGACTGGGCCTGTCGGAGGCTTGTTCGCGTGACCTCCGGGGCCGAGAAAAGCGTAGCGAACTGCACTCGGAGAAGCCCTGGTTCCGCACCGTTGGACGCGGGTTCGATTCCCGCCATCTCCACCACCCCATGTAAGCCTCCGCCCCGCGAGTTCTCTCGCGGGGCGGAGGCTTTTTTCATGAAGTCCCGCGCGGGTGGGGGCGGTGAACTCAGTCCTGGCCGGTCCGGAACCGGCGCCGGTAGTCGGTCGGTGTCGTGTCGAGTCTGCGGCGGAACGCCCGGACAAGGGTGTCGACGGTGCCGAATCCGCACGTGGACGCGATGCGTTCGAGGGTGGCGTCGGTGGATTCGAGCCGGCTGCGCGCCGCCTCCACGCGGACCGATTCGATGTAGGCGTGCGGGGTCGTGCCGAGTTCGGTCTTGAAGATCCGGGTGAGCTGCCGGTCGCTGATATGGGCGTGTGCGGCGAGGTCCGCGAGGGTGAGCGGTTCGCCGATGTTGCGCATGATGTGGTGGCGGAGGTCTTCGGTCCGCCGCGTCGTGGAGACCTGTTCCAGGGGAACGCTGAACTGGCTCTGGCCGCTGGGCCGTTTCAGGTACATCACGAGTTGCCGGGCGACGCTCAACGCGACGGCTTCACCGAGGTCGTCGGCGATGAGGGCGAGCGACAGGTCGAGACAGGCGCTGATTCCCGCACCGGTCCACACGTCGCCTTCGCGGATGAAGATCGGGTCGGCGTCGACCTCGACCGCCGGGTGGTCGCTGGCGAGCTGCTGCGCGGTCGACCAGTGGGTGGTGGCGCGTTTGCCGTCGAGGAGTCCGGCGGCCGCCAGGATGTGCGCTCCGACGCAGACGGAGGTGACCCTCCGGGTGCGGTCGGCGAGCTGTCTCACCCGCGCCACCACGCGGGGGTCGGTGAGCGGGTGCACGCGGCGACGGCTGTCGACCTCGACCGCGCCGGGCACGATCAGGGTGTCGATGCTCCTGGTGGACAGATCGTCGAAGGTGACGTCGGGGAGGACGCGCACCCCGGCGCCGGTGGTGACCGGGTCCATGGTCTCGGCGGCGAGGACCACGTCGTAGCCCGCCGCTTCGTCCGTCTCGCGCCGTGCGAGGGAGAACACCTCCGGTGGTCCGGTGACATCGAGCAGATCGACGTGTTCGAAGAGAACGATGACGATCAGTCGTCTGACGGCGCTCATGAGGCTCCCACGGTCGGCAACGTCTATGTCGGTATCTGCATGTTAGGTGACATTGCCGACACCCGGCGCCGCACTGCGTGTGCCGCCGCCGCGACGGCCAGGGCCAGGCCCGCCGCGCACACCGGCGCCGCGTACCCCGTGGCCGTACCGGTGTGCTCCACCAGCCAGCCGCCCGCTGCCGAGCCCGCCGCGATGCCGCCCAGCAGGGCGGTGACGGCGAGCGTCATGCCCTCGTTCAACTGCCCGGCGGGAGTGAGGCGCTGGACCAGGGTCATGCCGGTGACCATGGTGGGAGCCGTGGCCGCCCCCGCCAGCAGCAGGCAGCCGGCCAGGACGGGCAGCGATCCGGTCGTGGCCGCGGCCAGCAGGGGCAGTGACATCAGGGCCGTCATGCAGGCCAGGCACACCAGCAGTCTGCCGTGCACGTCCCCGGCGGGGCGCAGCGAGCCGTAGACCAGTCCCGCCACGCAGGAGCCGGCGGCCTGGAGGGCCAGGACGGCGCCTCCCGCGTGGGCGATGGAGACGACCTCCATCGACCCGAACACCGCCCCCGTGGCCAGGAAGACGATCAGCAGGGAGGGCATGCCGGGGCTGCGGAACGGGGAGGCGGTGGCCGTCGTGCGGGGCGCCACCGGCGGTTCGGTCGCACGCTGTGCGGCGAAGATCAGGACGCCCGTCATGAGCAGGACCGCGCCGGTGAGGGTGCCGGCTTCGGGGAAGAACGCCCCGCACAGGGACGCGGCGAGGACCGGACCGAGCATGAAGCACAGCTCGTCGGCAGCCTGTTCGAAGGAGTTCGCGGTGTGCAGGGCTTCCGGGTCGCCCCGGTGGAGGTGGGCCCAGCGGGCCCGTGACATGCCACCGGTGTTCGGGGTGGTGGCCGTCGCGGCGTAGGCGGCGAAGAGCGTCCAGACCGGTGCGTCGTGGCGCACGCAGAGCACCAGGGCCAGCGAGCCGAGCACCGCCACCGCGGTGGCGGGCACCGCGATCCTGGCCTGGCCGTACCGGTCGACGAGACGCGCGGTCCAGGGGGCGACCACGGCGGTCGCGACCAGACCGGTCGCGGTGACCGCCCCGGCCAGGGCGTACGAACCGTGCGCCCCGGCGATCATGAGGATCGCGCTGACGCTGAACATCCCCATGGGCAGCCTCGCGAGGAGATTGCCCGCGGTGAAGGCGCGTGCTCCCGGGGTGGCGAGCAGTCGTAGGTACGGGTTGGACGGGGTGGCGGCGGGGGCCGGGACGGCGGCGGGCGGAGTCGCGGCGGCGGTTTCGTGGGACACGCACCCACCCTCGGATCAGGCGGTCCGCGGCGTCCAACACCTGCCCCGAGGCCATTGACGCACTTCTGTCGTAAATTGGCGCGGTGGCTGCTCCCGACACCGACCCCCGCCTCCTCCGCGCCTTCGTCACCGTGGCCGAGGAGCTGCACTTCACCCGGGCCGCCGCTCGGCTCTACGTCGCCCAGCAGGCGCTGAGCCGGGACATCCGCCGGCTGGAGCGCGAGCTGCGCCGGGAGCTCTTCGTCCGCACCACCCGGCAGGTGTCGCTCACCCCGGACGGGGAACGCCTCCTCCCGCACGCCCGCCGGGTGCTCGACGCGCACGCGGCACTCTCCGCGGCCTTCTCGGACCCGGCGGACCGTCCGCTGCTCGTTGATCTGAACACCGACGGGATGACAGCGGCCAGGGTACTGGCCCGCGCGCGGGAGCTCGCCCCGGAGTGCGAGCTGATGGCGCGCTTCGAGAGCGGGCTGACCTGGGCGGCCGGTGAGGTGCTCTCCGGACGGCTCGACGTCACCTTCGGGCGGGCGGCAGGGCTCGACCCCGCGGTGCTGTCCCAGCTCTCCGTACAGCCCGTGCGGTACGAGCCGATGGCTGTTCTCCTGCCGCACGATCACCCTCTGGCAGGGCGCGAGGCGGTCGCCATGAGCGATCTCACCGGCGAAACCGTCTACGCGGGAGCGGGCAATGCGCGCACCCTGGAGTGGACGGATCTCGCGGCCCGGCTTTTCGCGGAGTGGGGCGCCGTCCTGGCCCCGCCCGCTCCGCTCGCCGTAGGGGTGGCCGAATTCCAACGGGTCATGGCGAAGACCGGGAACCCTGTTCTGGCTGTCGTCGACTTCCCGCCCCTGCCGGGGACGGTGTTGCGGCCGCTCGTGCGGCCGGTGCCGCTCTCCCCGCTGCTGATGGTGTGGCGCAAGGGGGCCGGCCACCCGGGCCTGACCGCGTTGCGGACCGCGGTGGACGAACTTGCAGGAACAGAAAAATGGATGGTACGACCACCGATGTCCTGGCTGCCCGACGCCGATGCGTCACTCATGGGTCACTGTTCATGAACAACAGCTGATACCGCCCGCTGCGCGCCGTCGTCGTGCGCTGCATTCAGGACTTCGGGTACACGGTGCAGGTGGCGCACGGACAGGTGGGGGCCCGGTCCGACAGCAAAGTTCCGGTCATTTCCCGCGCACCTGTCTCATTGAGTGGGGGAAGTGCAGACACCTGTGGAAAATTGACGCGAAGGTACCCGTACCTGGCACACGCATGAACCGGACGACGTCACCGTCCGACGGGGCGTACTGGGCCGTCAGCTCTCCGGACCACCTGTGGAACCCGGCCCCCGGGCCCTTACGACGGTCCGGTGTCCGTCGACGGGAGCGGCCGCCGCAGCAAGACGTACAGGCGGGCGGGCCGGGTGCTCGCCGCGGTCTGTGCCGTGCACGCGGTGACGCTCGTGGTCGCCGTGCCCGGCGGGAACTCCCCGCTCCCCGGCTGCCGCTCTCCGGGCAGCAGGGGAAGCACGGGGAGGAGACCGGGGTGCGGCCCGCCCCCCAGTGACGACATCGTGTCCGAGAGCCCCGGAGCCATGCCCGGCGCCTTCGCCCCGGCCGCCGAAGCCCCCGCGCCGGACGGCGCTTCCGGCCTCCCGGCAGGCCGGGCCCGGCACGAGCGACTCGGCCTCCGCAGCCGGTGAGCCCGCCCAGGACACCGCCTCTTCGTCCCCCGCTCCGGACGACCCCGCCCCCGGGCAGCCGGCCGATGAGCCGTCTTCGGCGGTCACCCCCGGGCAGCCCGCCGAAAGGAGTCCGCCGACGTCCCCGGAGCCCTCGGCCTCGCCGTCCTCGTGTTCGGCCGGGTCGAGGACGTCGCCGCCGAGCACCGGCCGCGCCTGTGGCCGAACGGGGTGGAACGCGGGCGCCGGGCCTGACCTGCCCGAGGGGTGCGGCGGGCCCGGCTCACCGCACCCCCGGCGGCCGAGTGAGAGCAAGGTTGCGCACCGGTCACCTCACGGCACCGCACCGAAACGCGGACTCCCTAGCGTCGGCAGGACGACACCCCGACCCCTGTGGAGGCGCGTGATGGCCGGACGTTGGATCGAGCAGTGGGACCCGGAGGACGAGACCTTCTGGCGCGAGACGGGCGAGAGGACCGCCCGGAGGAACCTGTGGTTCTCCGTGCTCTCGGAGCACATCGGGTTCTCGGTCTGGTCCCTGTGGTCCGTCATGGTCCTGTTCATGGGGCCGGAGTACGGCATCGACCCGGCCGGCAAGTTCTTCCTGATCTCCACGGCCACCCTGGTCGGCGCCGTCGTCAGGGTGCCGTACACCTTCGCGGTCGCGGTGTTCGGCGGGCGCAACTGGACGGTCTTCAGCGCGCTGTCGCTCCTGCTGCCGACCCTCGCCGCCTTCTGGGTGATGGAGCCCGGCACCTCGTACACCACGTTCCTCGTCGTGGCCGCGCTGACCGGTATCGGAGGAGGCAACTTCGCCTCGTCGATGACGAACATCAACGCCTTCTTCCCGCTGCGCAAGAAGGGCTGGGCGCTCGGCCTCAACGCGGGCGGCGGCAACATCGGCGTCCCCGTCGTCCAGCTCATCGGGCTGCTGGTGATCGGCACGGCGGGCGCCGCGCACCCGCGGATCGTGCTCGGGGTGTACCTGCCGCTGATCATCGTCGCCGCGCTCGGCGCCGCGCTCAGGATGGACAACCTCCGGCCCGTCCAGAACGACACCGGGGCGGCGCTCCAGGCCGCCCGCGAGCCGCACACCTGGATCATGGCGGTGCTCTACATCGGCACCTTCGGCTCGTTCATCGGCTACAGCTTCGCCTTCGGACTCGTCCTGCAGACCCAGTTCGGCCGGACTCCGCTGCAGGCCGCCTCGCTCACCTTCATCGGCCCGCTGCTCGGCTCCCTGATCCGGCCCGCGGGCGGTTGGCTCGCCGACCGGTACGGGGGCGCCCGGATCACCCTGTGGAACTTCGCGGCCATGGCGGTGGCGACCGGTGTGGTCGTCCACGCCTCCGGGACCGAGTCGCTGCCGGTCTTCCTCGTGGGCTTCGTCGCGCTGTTCGTGCTGACGGGTCTGGGCAACGGTGCGACGTTCAAGATGATCCCGGGCATCTTCCACACCCAGGGCCTCGCCAGGGGGCTGAGCGGCGAGGAGGCCGCGGCGTACGGACGACGCCTCTCCGGCGCGGCCATGGGGCTCATCGGGGCGATCGGCGCGCTGGGCGGTCTCGCGATCAACCTCGCGTTCCGCCAGTCCTTCGCGGCATCGGGCGCCGGGACGGCCGCCTTCTGGTGCTTCCTCGGCTTCTACGCCGTCTGCTTCGCCCTCACGTGGGCGGTATACCTTCGGCGTACCGAAACGGCGGCCGCGAAGCCCCAGCTCAGCTATGCCGAGGTGTGAGGGCGGCCGCAGGGTGTCGCAGGACGTAACGGGCGGGAAATACAGGAGAACCGAGACTGTCACGCAGGGTTGACAGTCTCGGTCCTCCGCACCATCGAGCAACAGCGGGACGAGAGCCGGGTATCAACGCCATGCACGACGACGACGCACAGCACGGGCCCCTGGCGGGCTTCACGGTCGGGGTGACCGCAGCCCGCCGCGCCGAGGAGCTCGGCACGCTCCTCACGCGCAGGGGGGCCGCGGTCCTGCACGCGCCCGCACTGCGGATCGTGCCGCTCGCGGACGACAGCGAACTCCTGGCCGCCACCAAGGAACTGATCGGCCACGCGCCCGACGTCGTGATCGCGACCACCGCCATCGGCTTCAGGGGCTGGGTGGAGGCCGCCGACGGGTGGGGCATCGGTGACGGGCTCCTCGAACTGCTGGGGGGCATCGAGCTGCTCGCCCGCGGCCCCAAGGTGAAGGGCGCCATCCGGGCGGCCGGGCTCACCGAGGCGTGGTCGCCGCAGTCGGAGTCGATGGCCGAGGTCCTGGACCGGCTGCTGGGGGAGGGCGTGTCGGGCCGCCGGATCGCCCTCCAGCTGCACGGCGAACCGCTGCCCGGCTTCGTCGAGTCGCTCCGGGCGGCGGGTGCCGAAGTCGTCGGCGTACCCGTCTACCGGTGGATGCCCCCGGAGGACATCGCCCCGCTCGACCGCATGCTCGACGTCACCGTCGCCCGTGGCCTGGACGCCCTGACCTTCACCAGTGCTCCCGCCGCCGCCTCCTACCTGAACCGGGCGGAGGCCCGCGGCATGCTCCCGGAGGTGCTGGCGGCCCTGAGCCACGACGTCGTCACCGCCTGCGTGGGGCCGGTCACCGCGCTGCCCCTGCAGGCGAAGGGCATCGACACCGTCCAGCCGGAACGCTTCCGGCTGGGCCCGCTCGTCCAGGTGCTCTGCGCCCAGCTGCCGGCCCGGGCCCGCGCGCTGCCCGTCGCCGGGCACCAGGTCGAGATCCGCGGCCACGCGGTGCTGGTCGACGGCGCCCTGCGCCCGGTTCCGCCGGCCGGCATGGCCCTGCTGCACACACTGGCCCGCAAGCCGGGCTGGGTGGTCTCCCGCGCCGACCTGCTGCGGGCGCTGCCCGGCAGCGGCAGCGACGAGCACGCGGTGGAGACGGCGATGGCCCGGCTGCGTACGGCCCTGGGGGCTCCGAGGCTGATCCAGACGGTCGTCAAGCGCGGTTACCGGCTGGCGCTGGACGCATCGGCGGACACCAAGTACGACGGTTCCTGAACGGCCGGTAGCGTGCGGGGATGAGCAGCGAGAGCCATCCCCTGGCCGACGGTGTCCGGCTGAGGCCCGCGTCCCTCGACGACGCCGGGTCGTTCGCCGGGACCCTGACCCGCAACCGTGCGTACATGCGGCGCTGGGAGCCCGTGCGGCCCGAGGCCTTCTACACCCCCGAGGGCCAGGTGCAGCGGCTGACCGCCCTGCTGGCCGACCGGGACGCGGGGCGTGCGATGCCCTGGGTGCTGGCGGACGACGAGGACCGTGTCGTGGGGGCGATGACGCTCACGTCCATCGAACGCGGGCCGTTCCGCAACGCCCGGCTCGGCTACTGGGTCGACGCCGGCCGGGCGGGCCGCGGTCTGGCCACGGCCGCCGTCGCCCGGGTCTGCGAGGTGGCACGGGACGGGCTCGGGCTGCACCGGATCGAGGCCGGGACGGTCGTGGACAACGAGGCCTCGCAGCGCGTACTGGCGAAGTGCGGCTTCGAGCTCTACGGCACGGCGCCGCGCTACCTCCACATCGACGGGGCCTGGCAGGACCACCGGATGTTCCAGCGCATCCTGCACGACGGCCCGCCGCAGCGCTGACGGGCGCCTGTCCGGTGCGACGGCGGCCTCCTGCTCCTGCGGGGGCGGGACCGGGCCGGGTGAGGGCGCCCCGGCACGGCCCTCCCTCCACGGGCGGCCCCTGAGGCGGGGACGGGCGGTGGGCGGCCCGTCGGGACCGACGCGTCATCGTGATCCGGGCGGCAGGTGCGCTCGGGCCCTCCTTTCGCGTACGGTTGACGGCTGCCCGATGCACGTCAGAAGGGGGCCTCGGTGGCCGCGCAGGATGCCGCTGTCGATTCGTTGCGGGACCGGGAAATCGGAGTCGAACAAGAACATCTGGACCGGGTCTACCGCCGTCTCGAGGAGAAGATCGACGAGGCGGAATTTCTCATGCGGGACGCCGGTGAACGGGGCCAGGTAGGCACCCCCGGGGCGCTCGCCGAACGGGATGCGCAGGTCTTCCGCGCCGGGGTGCACCTCAACCGGCTGAACAGCGAGTTCGAGGACTTCCTGTTCGGGCGGATCGACCTGCTGCGCGGCAAGGACGGCGAACGCGGCCCGGACGGCGCCTTCACCTCCGTGGAGGCGGCCGACGACGCCGTGGGGGAGGACAGCACCGCGGAGATCGCGGAGACCCTCCACATCGGCCGCATAGGGGTGCTCGACTCCGACTACGCGCCGCTGGTGATCGACTGGCGGGCGCCGGCCGCCGCGCCGTTCTACCGTTCGACGCCGAAGGACCCGGGACGGGTCGTACGCCGCAGGGTCATCCGCTCCAAGGGCCGCAGGGTCCTGGGGGTCGAGGACGACCTGATGCGCCCGGAGCTGACCGCCACCCTGGGGGGCGAGGCGCTGCCCGTCATCGGCGACGGCGCCCTGATGGCCGCGCTGGGCCAGGCCCGCAGCCACACGATGCGGGACATCGTCTCGTCGATCCAGGCCGAGCAGGACCTGGTGATCCGCGCCCCCGCCGCCTCCGTCACCGAGGTCTCCGGCGGCCCCGGCACCGGCAAGACGGCGGTGGCCCTGCACCGGGCGGCGTATCTCCTCTACCAGGACCGGCGGCGCTACGCGGGCGGCATCCTCGTCGTCTCGCCGACCCCGCTCCTGGTCGCGTACACCGAAGGGGTGCTGCCCTCGCTCGGTGAGGAGGGCCAGGTCGCGATCCGCGCGGTCGGCTCGCTGTCCGACGAGGCCGCGGGCGCGGAGGGGGCGACCACGTACGACGAGCCCGCCGTCGCCCGGATCAAGGGCTCGTCCCGGATGCTCCACGTGCTGCGCAAGGCCGCCCGGGGGGCGCTGGAGCAGCCCGCACCCGTGCCCGCCCCCCAGGAGGGGCAGCTGGAGTTCGGGGAGGCCCCGGCCGAGCCGGGTACGCCCACCCGTCTGAGGGTGGTGGCCTTCGGCGCCCGCATCGAGCTGGAGGCGGACGAGCTCCGGCGGATCCGGCACAACGCCCTCGGCGGCACGGCGCCGGTCAACCTGCTGCGCCCGCGCGCCCGCAAACTGCTCCTGGACGCCCTGTGGGGCAAGTCGTCGGGCCGGGGCCGTTACACCGACCCGGAGCTGGCCGCGGAGCTGCGCTCGTCCTTCGACGAGGACGTGTCCACCGAGACCCCGTTCCTCGCCTTCCTGAACGCCTGGTGGCCGGAGCTCACCCCTCGGCGGGTGCTGGCCGCGATGTCCGACGAACGGCGGCTGAACCGGTGGGCGCGCCGGATCCTCAACCAGGGTGAGGTGCGCCGCCTCGCCCGTTCGCTGAAGCGGCTGGACGAGGACGGCAAGGGCCCGCTCTCCGTCCACGACGTGGCGCTCCTGGACGAGCTGCAGACGCTGCTCGGCACCCCGGCCCGCCCGAAGCGGAAGCGGGAGGCGGACCCGCTGGACCAGCTCACCGGTCTGGAGGAGCTGATGCCGCAGCGCGAGGAGACGCAGCGCGAGCGCGCGGAGCGGCTGGCGGCGGAGCGCACCGAGTACGCCCACGTCATCGTCGACGAGGCGCAGGACCTGACGCCGATGCAGTGGCGGATGGTCGGCCGCCGCGGCCGGCACGCCACCTGGACGATCGTCGGTGACGCGGCGCAGTCCTCCTGGTCGGACCCGGACGAGGCGGCCGCCGCGCGGGACGAGGCGCTCGGCAACCGGCCGCGGCGCCAGTTCACCCTCACCGTGAACTATCGCAATCCGGCGGAGATCGCCGAGCTCGCCGCCAAGGTGCTGGCGCTGGCCATGCCGGGGATGGAGTCCCCGGCGGCGGTCCGCTCGACGGGCGTCGAGCCCCGCTTCGCGACGGTGCGGGACGCGGAGCTGGCCCCGGCGGTCCGCGAGGAGGCCCGCAGGCTGCTCGCGGAGGTGGACGGCACCGTCGGTGTGGTCGTCGCGATGAACCGCCGTGCCGAGGCCCGTGCCTGGCTGGAGGAGCTCGGCGAGCGGGTCGTGGCGCTGGGCAGCCTGGAGGCGAAGGGGCTGGAGTACGACGCCACGGTGGTGGTCTCCCCCGCGGAGATCGCCGACGAGTCCCCCGCGGGACTGCGGGTGCTGTACGTGGCGCTCACCCGGGCGACGCAGCAGCTCACCGTGGTCTCGGGGGAGCGCGACATGCCGGACGAGGACGGTGTCCCGGACCTGCTGAGGGACTGAGCGGGGCCTTCCGGCGGCCCGCGCGCGCAGGAGTTTTCAAGCCGGCCCGCCGTACGGGAGTCACTTCCGCGGGGTGTTTGTTAGCCTGGAGTCGACACCGGCCCGATCCAAGCCCCCGGGCCCAACCTTCGTCGCTACGAGCGACCACTTGCCGCGAGGCGAGCATGGCGGGCCGGTGTCACTTGACCGGAAGAAGACAGACCCGCGTCACCTGTTGGTGGCGCGGGTCTGTTTGTGTTTTCCCGGGTCCTCCTGGGCTTCCCCCGTGCATTTCACAGCCGGCCGGGGTTACGCGAGGCGTTCACTTCTCGTATGGTGGAAAAAAGTTTCCGAAAGGTGGCAGTCATTAACTGCTACCGGTCGGTAGGTGCGACGATCGGAACGCACGTGCGGGGTCCTGCCCCACTCGCGTGCGGCAACGAAGCTCAGGAAAGCGAAGGACTCGGCCATGGCAACGGCGCCCAGCGTCTCGTACTCGATGACGGTCAGGCTGGAGGTGCCCGCGAGCGGCACAGCGGTCTCCCAGCTCACCACGGCCGTGGAGTCCTCCGGCGGCTCCGTCACCGGCCTCGACGTCACCGCTTCAGGCCACGAGAAGCTGCGGATCGACGTCACGATCGCGGCCTCCTCGACCTCGCACGCGGACGAGATCGTCGAAGGCCTGCGCGACATCGAGGGTGTCGTCCTCGGCAAGGTCTCCGACCGTACGTTCCTGATGCACCTCGGCGGCAAGATCGAGATGGCGTCCAAGCACCCCATCCGCAACCGTGACGACCTCTCGATGATCTACACCCCGGGTGTGGCGCGGGTCTGCATGGCGATCGCCGAGAACCCCGAGGACGCCCGCCGCCTCACCATCAAGCGCAACGCTGTCGCGGTGGTCACGGACGGCTCGGCGGTGCTCGGACTGGGCAACATCGGCCCGATGGCGTCGCTCCCGGTGATGGAGGGCAAGGCGGCCCTCTTCAAGCGCTTCGCGGGCATCGACGCCTGGCCGATCTGCCTGGACACGCAGGACACCGACGCGATCGTCGAGATCGTCAAGGCGATCGCCCCCGGCTTCGCGGGCATCAACCTGGAGGACATCTCCGCCCCCCGCTGCTTCGAGATCGAGGCACGGCTGCGCGAGGCCCTGGACATCCCCGTCTTCCACGACGACCAGCACGGCACCGCGATCGTCGTCCTGGCCGCGCTGACCAACGCGCTGCGCGTGGTGGGCAAGTCGATCGGTGACGTACGGGTCGTCATGTCCGGCGCCGGAGCGGCCGGTACGGCCATCCTGAAGCTGCTCATCGCCGCGGGCGTCAAACACGCGGTGGTCGCCGACATCCACGGCGTGGTGCACGCGGCCCGCGAGGACCTGGTGGACGCCACCCCCGACTCGCCGCTGCGCTGGATCGCCGACAACACCAACCCCGAGGGCGTCACCGGCACTCTCAAGGAGGCCGTGGCCGGTTCCGACGTCTTCATCGGCGTCTCCGCCCCCAACGTCCTGGACGGCGCCGACGTCGCGGCCATGGCGGAGGGTGCGATCGTGTTCGCGCTCGCGAATCCGGACCCCGAGGTGGACCCGGCGATCGCGCGCGAGACGGCGGCCGTCGTCGCCACCGGGCGGTCCGACTTCCCGAACCAGATCAACAACGTCCTGGTCTTCCCGGGTGTCTTCCGCGGTCTGCTGGACGCCCAGTCCCGCACCGTCAACACGGAGATGATGCTCGCCGCGGCGCGCGCCCTCGCCGACGTCGTCGCGGAGGACGAGGTGAACGCGAACTACATCATCCCGTCGGTCTTCAACGACAGGGTCGCGGGTGCCGTCGCGGGCGCCGTGCGGGAGGCCGCGAAGGCGGCCGGGGTCGCCGAGGTGGCACCCGAACCCGCGTAGGACCGTATTTCAGGACGGCTTCCTCACACGCCGTCCGCAGGGGCCGGCCACGGCTCCGGCGGACGGTGCGGCAGCTCACGTCCGGGCACTCCGTACGGCGCGTCGCGGGTCGCGGCGTCCCAAACGCCCCTTTAGGGTGGGCGGGCAGCGAGCCCCACAGGCCCGGCATCCGCTGCGGACCGCTCCGACAAGTCGACGGAACGTCATCACGGGCACGCGGTGGTGCTTTTCGTGTGACGTCGAGGGGTCCGGATTGGCGTTAGCGCCGCAGGTGGGGGCAGGATGCGTATTCGGGCGCGAGGGTCTGACAGCAGACCCGGGTCCGGGGACTGTCAGAGGGCCCTGGCAGCATCGGCTTCGATCTCACGCCTCACAGGCAAGAAGAACACGGGAGTACAAACATGAACCGCAGTGAGCTGGTGGCCGCCCTGGCCGACCGTGCCGAGGTGACCCGCAAGGACGCCGACGCCGTTCTGGCCGCGCTCGCCGAGACCGTCGGCGAGATCGTCGCCAAGGGCGACGAGAAGGTCACCATCCCCGGCTTCCTGACCTTCGAGCGCACCCACCGTGCCGCTCGCACCGCGCGCAACCCGCAGACCGGCGACCCGATCAACATCCCCGCCGGCTACAGCGTGAAGGTCTCCGCGGGCTCGAAGCTCAAGGAAGCCGCCAAGGGCAAGTAAGGCCTACGAGGCATGAAGAAGGGCGGCCGTCCCCCCGGGGCGGCCGCCCTTCTTGCTGTCCGGAGGGCGCCGAAGACGCACATCGCCCGTGCGGGCGCTGTGAGGCGGACTGCGGCGCTCCGGCCCCCGTGGTGGGCCTCGGGGAGGCCGGCGGCCCCGTTCGGCCCTGTACGGGCGTTCTGTGGCGTCTGCACGGAATCGGGGAGGGCGCGGCGCCGTTCCCGCCGACGGGCGCCCGGAAAAGCCTGCCGCCCCGGTCCCTCGTGCGGGGGCCGGGGCGGCGGACGGTGGTGCGTGGGTGCGCGATGCTGTGTGCGGCAGCACCGAGCGCGCGCCGGAGCGCGCCGGGCGGGGCGTCAGACGAGTGAGCTGCCCGGGAGGTCGCCCTTCGCGCCGAGCTTCTCCAGCTTGTCCATGAAGTTCTCGTAGCCGCGGTTGATCAGGTCGATGCCGTGCACCCGGGACGTCCCCTGGGCCGCCAGGGCGGCGATCAGGTAGGAGAACCCGCCGCGCAGGTCGGGGATGACCAGATCCGCGCCCTGGAGCCTGGTGGGTCCGGACACGACCGCCGAGTGCAGGAAGTTCCGCTGCCCGAACCGGCAGTCGGAGCCCCCGAGGCACTCGCGGTAGAGCTGGATGTGCGCCCCCATCTGGTTGAGCGCCGAGGTGAAGCCGAGCCGGGACTCGTAGACCGTCTCGTGGACGATCGACAGCCCGGCGGCCTGCGTCAGGGCCACCACGAGCGGCTGCTGCCAGTCGGTCTGGAAACCGGGGTGCACGTCCGTCTCCAGGGCGATGGCGTTCAGCGCGCCGCCCGGGTGCCAGAAGCGGATGCCCTCGTCGTCGATCTCGAAGGCACCTCCGACGCGGCGGAAGGTGTTGAGGAAGGTCATCATCGAGCGCTGCTGGGCACCGCGTACGTAGATGTTGCCCTCGGTCGCCAGCGCCGCGGACGCCCAGGAGGCGGCCTCCAGCCGGTCCGGGATCGCCCGGTGGGTGTACCCGTCGAGCCTGTCGACACCGGTGATCCGGATGGTCCGGTCGGTGTCCATGGAGATGATCGCGCCCATCTTCTGCAGTACGCAGATGAGGTCCTCGATCTCCGGTTCGACGGCCGCGTTGGACAGCTCGGTGACGCCCTCGGCGAGCACGGCGGTCAGCAGCACCTGCTCGGTGGAGCCCACCGACGGGTACGGCAGCCGGATCTTCGTGCCGCGCAGCCGCTGCGGGGCCTCCAGGTACTGGCCGTCCGCACGCTTCTCGATGGTCGCGCCGAACTGGCGGAGCACCTCGAAGTGGAAGTCGATCGGCCGGCCGCCGATGTCGCAGCCGCCGAGACCCGGGATGAAGGCGTGGCCCAGGCGGTGCAGCAGCGGGCCGCAGAAGAGGATCGGGATGCGCGACGAGCCCGCGTGGGCGTCGATGTCGGCGACGTTCGCGCTCTCGACGTGGGACGGGTCGAGGATGAGTTCGCCCGGCTCGTCGCCGGGGCGGACGGTCACGCCGTGCAGCTGCAGCAGCCCCCGGACCACCCGCACATCGCGGATGTCGGGCACGTTGCGGAGCCGGCTGGGCCCGCTGCCGAGCAGCGCGGCGACCATCGCCTTCGGCACCAGGTTCTTGGCGCCTCGGACGCGGATCTCGCCCTCCAGCGGGGTGCCGCCGTGGACAAGCAGGACATCGTCTGTGCCGGTCATGTATCTCGCGTTCCGGAGTGGTCGGGCAGGGGGCCATCAAAAGGGTAATGGGCTCCGGCCCCCCTTCCGTAAGGCGACGGGGGGCAGGCGGACGTCATGGATCTGTCACAACACGCTCCGCTTCCCGGGCCTTGCGGAGGGTCACCGCCCGCAAGGCCCCTCCGGCCGCCCCGCGGCGGTGCGCCCCCCGTGCGCCTGCGCGGCGCCCGCACGCCCTGAGCTGCGGCCGGACGCCGGTCAGGACCGGGTGGGCCACTCGGCCCCCGCGGAGGGCGAAGATGCGGGATCATCTGTGCCATGACGGAGGTGTCCTCGCTCACAGGACGGCTGCTCGTGGCCGCACCCGCCCTGGCGGACCCGAATTTCGACCGTGCGGTGGTGCTGCTCCTCGACCACGACGAGGAGGGCTCGCTGGGCGTGGTCCTGAACCGCCCGACCCCGGTCGGCGTCGGGGACATCCTGGCGTCCTGGGCCGGCCTGACCGGAGAGCCGGACGTGGTCTTCCAGGGCGGCCCGGTCTCGCTCGACTCCGCGCTGGGCGTGGCGGTGATCCCCGGGGACGAAGGGCCCTCCCGGCCACGCGCGGACAGGGCAGGGCCTGCCCCGGGCTCCCGGCTCCGTGCGGACAGGGGGGAGCCCGTCGGCTGGCGGCGGGTGCACGGGGCGATCTGCCTGGTGGACCTGGATGCTCCGCCGGAGCTGCTTGCGGCGGAGCTCGGTTCGCTGCGGATCTTCGCCGGGTACGCGGGCTGGGGCCCCGGCCAGCTGGAGACGGAGCTGGCGGACGGCGCCTGGTACGTGGTCGAGTCGGAGCCCGGCGACGTCTCGTCGCCGCGCCCGGAGAACCTCTGGCGGGCGGTCCTGCGGCGGCAGCGCAGCGAACTGGCGATGATCGCGACGTATCCGGACGACCCTTCGCTGAACTGATGCACGGGACTTTCAGTACGCTTGGCAGTTATGAGCACTCTTGAGCCCGAGCGCGGGGCAGGTACGGGGACCCTCGTAGAGCCGACGCCGCAGGTGTCGAACGGCGACGGCGACCACGAGCGCTACGCCCATTACGTCCAGAAGGACAAGATCATGGCGAGCGCCCTGGAGGGCACTCCCGTGGTGGCACTGTGCGGGAAGGTCTGGGTTCCGGGGCGCGACCCCAAGAAGTACCCGGTCTGCCCCATGTGCAAGGAGATCTACGAGTCCATGGGCGCCGGCGGCGACAAGGACAAGGGCAAGGGCGGCAAGGACAGCGGCAAGAAGTAGCCCGCCCGGCCTTTTGTCCCTTCCCCCTCCTCGTTCCTTCACCCCCTTCTACGGACCCTGACCCCGGCCCCCGGGGTGCGCGCCGCGCACCCCGGGGGCCGTCCGCGTGTCCGGGCGCCCTCCACGGCCCGGCGGCCCGGTGAACGCCGGGAGTGCGGGGGTGTGCGTTGCACGGGCTGCACCACCTGGTCACAGAGTGGTTGAGACCACTTGTCGGCGTGCGGAGGCGCCCTTAGTCTCCTGCAAGTTGTGCAGAACGAAACATGCGTTGCAGGCAATGCAACGATCGACCGGTAGGGGTCCCGGATGAAGCTTTCTGCCCGAATTGCCGCTCCGGCCGCGGCCCTTGTGCTGGCGGGCCTCACCGCCACCGCCTGCGCGCCGCAGACCTCCGACACCAGCGCCGAGGGTGACGAGAAGACCGGCACGCTCCGTGTCTGGCTCTTCCAGGAGGTCGGCAACAAGCCTAAGGAGAAGGTCGTCGACGCCGCTGTCGCCGACTTCGAGAAGTCCCACGAGGGGGCCGAGGTCGAGGTCGAGTACATACCCGTCGACACCCGGGCCCAGCGCATCAAGGCCGCCTTCAACGACCCGGAGAGCGCCCCCGACGTCATCGAGTACGGCAACACCGACACCGCCGGATACGTGAAGGACGGCGGACTGGCCGATGTCAGCAAGGAGTTCGCGGCCTGGGACGAGGCCAAGGACACCGACCCCACCGCCAAGCAGTCCGTGACGGTGGGCGGCCAGGTCTACGGGGCGCCGCTCTTCGTCGGCGTACGGGCGCTCTACTACCGCACCGACGTCTTCGAGGAACTCGGCATCGAACCCCCGAAGTCCCAGGACGAGCTGATCTCCACCGCGAAGAAGATCCACCAGGAGAAGCCGGACCTGTACGGACTCGCGGTCGGCGGCGCGTACACCTACGGTGCGATGCCCTTCATCTGGGCGCACGGCGGTGAACTGGCCGACGAGACCGGTGTGGCCTACGAGTCGGCGATCAACAGCGAGAAGGCCCGCAAGGGCATCGAGGCCTACACCTCGCTCTTCGGCGACGACAACTGCCCGGCCGCCAAGTGCGCGGCCATGGGCGGCAACGCGACCGTCACCGCCTTCGCGTCCGGCAAGGCGGCCATGGCGATCGGCGGCGACTTCAGCCACGCCGCGGTTGAGGCGGGCGCCGTGAAGGGCAAGTACGCCGTCGTGCCGCTGCCGGGCGTGGAGAAGGGCTCCATCGCTCCCGCGTTCGCCGGCGGCAACAACATCGGCGTACTCAAGAGCACGTCGCACCGCACCCTCGCGGTCGACCTGATGAAGTCGCTGACCGGCAAGAAGACCCAGGCGAAGATGTTCGATGCCATGGGCTTCCTGCCGACCTACACGGACGTGCTGGACACCGCCGCCAAGAAGGAACCCTTCGTCGGCCCCTTCGTCGACACCCTCGACGCGGGCGCGAAATTCGTCCCGGCCTCCCCGGCCTGGGGGCAGATCGACGCCTCGCTGGTCCTGCCGACCATGTTCCAGGAGATCGTCAGCGGCCGTAAGGACGTGGCCGCCGCCTCGGACGACGCGGCGAAGAAGATGGACGCGGCGTTCGCCGAAGCGGGCTGACGATGACCGCGGACACCACCCTGCACAAGGCCCCCGCCGTGCCCGGCGCGAGCGGGGCGCCCGCCCGCCCGCCCCGGCGCCGCCCGGCATCACCCGCACGGCGCTCCGGCTGGACGCCATGGCTCTACCTGCTGCCCGCACTCGTCCTGCTCGGCGGCCTCCTCGTCTACCCGATCTACCAACTGGGCCTGATCTCCTTCCTGGAGTACACCCAGGCCCAGGTCAGCGGCGGTGAACCGACGACCTTCCAGGGCTTCGGCAACTACGCCACGCTCTTCGGCGACAGCCAGTTCTGGCAGGTACTCCTCGCGACCGTGCTCTTCGCCACGGCCTGCGTGCTCGCCACCCTGTTCGTCGGCTGCGCCCTGGCCGTCCTGCTGACCCGGATCCGCGCCCTGCCCCGGCTCGCACTCATGATGGCCGCGCTGGGAGCCTGGGCCACCCCGGCGATCACGGGTTCGACCGTGTGGGTCTTCCTCTTCGACCCGGACTTCGGCCCGGTCAACAAGGTGCTGGGCCTCGGCGACTTCTCCTGGACCTACGGCCGCTACAGCGCCTTCGCGCTGGTGCTCCTCGAAGTGCTCTGGTGCTCGTTCCCGTTCGTGATGGTGACCGTGTACGCGGGCATCCGCGCCATCCCGGCGGAGGTGCTGGAGGCGGCCTCGCTGGACGGCGCCTCGCAGTGGCGGATCTGGCGGTCGGTCATGGCACCGATGCTGCGGCCGATCCTGGTCGTCGTCACCATCCAGTCGATCATCTGGGACTTCAAGGTCTTCACCCAGATCTACGTCATGACCAACGGCGGCGGCATCGCCGGCCAGAACCTGGTGCTCAACGTGTACGCGTACCAGAAGGCGTTCGCGTCCTCGCAGTACAGCCTCGGATCGGCGATCGGCGTCGTGATGCTGGTGATCCTGCTGGCCGTGACGCTGGTCTATCTGCGCCTGGTGCGGCGCCAGGGGGAGGAACTGTGAGCACACGTGCGCTTCTGCGCGTCCGCCGGCCCGGAAGGCTGGCGGCGGAGGCGGCGGCCCTCGTCATCGCCGCCGCGGTCGCCTTCCCGCTGTACTGGATGGTGCTCTCCGCCTTCAAGCCGGCGGGCGAGATCCAGTCCACCGAGGCCCGCCCCTGGACCCTGGCCCCGTCCCTCGACTCGTTCCGCAGGGTCTTCGAACAGCAGGAATTCGGCCGTTACTTCCTCAACAGCCTGATCGTCGCCGGGACGGTCGTCATCGCTTCGGCGCTGATCGCCTTCCTCGCCGCGACGGCCGTGACCCGGTTCCGCTTCAAGTTCCGCACCACCCTGCTCATCATGTTCCTCGTGGCGCAGATGGTGCCGGTCGAGGCACTGACCATCCCGCTGTTCTTCCTGATGCGGGACTTCGGCCAGCTGAACACGCTGGGTTCGCTGATCCTGCCGCACCTCGCCTTCTCGCTGCCGTTCGCGATCTGGATGCTGCGCGGCTTCGTCAAGGCGGTCCCGGAGGCACTGGAGGAAGCCGCCTACATCGACGGGGCGAGCCGCACCCGCTTCCTGTGGCAGATCCTCTTCCCGCTCGTCTTCCCCGGTCTCGTGGCGACCAGCGTCTTCTCCTTCATCTCGACCTGGAACGACTTCCTGTTCGCGAAATCGTTCCTCATCAGCGACACCTCCCAGTCGACGCTCCCCATGGCGCTGCTGGTCTTCTTCAAACCCGACGAGAACGACTGGGGAGGGATCATGGCGGCCTCGACGGTGATGACCATTCCCGTGCTGGTCTTCTTCGTCCTCGTACAGCGCCGCCTGGTCTCCGGACTCGGCGGAGCGGTGAAGGACTGACATGGACAACCTGATTCCGGCGCCGGTACGCACCGGCGGCGACGGTGACGGCGCATTCCTCCTCGACGGGGCCACCACCCTCACGGCGGAGCCCGGCACCGAGCGGACGGAACGCTGGCTGCGCACCACGCTCGGAGCCGCCTTCGGGCTGCCGCTCGCCCCGGGGGCCGCGGGTGGCGACAACACCGTCGAGCTGCGCGTCGATCCTTCGCTGGAGCCCGAGGGCTACCGGCTGGACGTGGAGCCCGTGCGGGGCGTACGCATCACCGGCGGCAGCTCCGCCGGGGTCTTCTGGGGGGCGCAGACCCTCCGTCAGCTCCTCGGTCCCGAGGCGTTCCGCCGGGCACCGGTGAACCCCGGCGCCGAAAGGCGCGTCCCGCGCACGGAGATCGAGGACGGTCCGCGCTTCGCCTGGCGCGGTCTGATGCTCGACGTGGCACGGCACTTCACGCCGAAGGACGGCGTGCTGCGCATGCTCGACCTGCTGGCCGCCCACAAACTGAACGTCTTCCACTTCCACCTCACCGACGACCAGGGCTGGCGCGTCGAGATCAAGCGCCACCCCCGCCTCACGGAGACCGGAGCCTGGCGCGCACGCACCAAATACGGCCACCGCGCCTCCGAACTGTGGGACGAGACACCGCACGGCGGCTTCTACACGCAGGACGACATCCGCGAAATCGTCGCGTACGCCGCCGAGCGGCATATCCGCGTCGTCCCCGAGATCGACATCCCGGGCCACTCGCAGGCAGCCATCAGCGCGTATCCGGAGCTGGGCAACACCGATGTCATCGACACCTCCGCGCTTTCCGTGTGGGACACCTGGGGGGTCAATCCGAACGTACTCGCCCCCACTGACAACACCCTGCGCTTCTTCGAAGGGGTCTTCGAGGAACTGCTCGACCTGTTCCCCGCCGACACGTCGCCCTTCATCCACATCGGCGGCGACGAATGCCCCAAGGACCAGTGGAAGCAGTCCCCGTCGGCACAGGCCCGCATCACCGGACTCGGCCTGACGGACGAGGACGGGCTCCAGTCCTGGTTCGTCCGCCATTTCGACCGCTGGCTCTCCGACCGGGGCCGCCGCCTCATCGGCTGGGACGAGATCCTGGAGGGAGGCCTCGCCGAGGGAGCCGCCGTGTCGTCGTGGCGGGGTTACGCGGGCGGGATCGCCGCGGCCGAGGCCGGACACGACGTCGTGATGTGCCCCGAACAGCAGGTCTACCTGGACCACCGTCAGGACGGCGGCCCCGACGAACCGATGCCCATCGGCTTCGTCCGCACCCTGGAGGACGTCTACCGCTTCGAACCCGTGCCCCCCGGCCTCTCCGAGGAGGCGGCCGGCCACATCATGGGCACCCAGGCCAATGTCTGGACCGAGGTCATGCAGAACCGGGACCGCGTCGACTACCAGGTCTTCCCGAGACTCGCCGCCTTCGCCGAGGTCGCCTGGTCCCGGCTCCCGGCCCCCGGCGAACGGGACTTCGCCGATTTCGAACGCAGGATGAACGCCCATTACGCCCGGCTCGACGCCCTGGGTGTCGCCTACCGGCCGCCCGCGGGCCCCCTGCCGTGGCAACGCCGGCCCGGCGTCCTCGGTCGCCCGATCGAGGGACCGCCCCCGGCCGTGTGACGGCCGCCCCCTCACCGGCCAGGGAAACCGAATAAGTCGTACGGAACCATGGAAGAGCGGCAATTCGTACGCTGGGCGGAAGGATCCCCAAAGAGGGGCATTTCCCCTGGCCGGGTACGGAAACACCCTTGGTGGACCCTCGCGTCGGACAGCCCGGAAGATGTGCCAGAGTTGCCACGTCCCGGCCGTGAGCACGTACCGTACGGCGGACAGGCGGGACTGCCGGGACACCGGGAAGGGGCAGCTGGGTTGACCACGCACGTACCGCAGGCGATGCAGTCGGTGACGCTGCCGGCCTCGCTCGACGAGGCCGTGGCGGCTCTCGGCGCCATGCCCGCCGCCGTTCCGGTGGCGGGCGGCACGGACCTCATGTCGGCCGTCAACAAGGGCCTGCTGCGGCCCGCGGGGCTGGTCGGCCTCAGCCGGATCAGCGAGCTGCGCGGCTGGCACTACCAGGACGGCCACGCCCTGCTCGGAGCCGGTCTCACGCACGCGCGCATGGGACGGCCCGACTTCGCCGCCCTCATCCCCGCGCTGGCCGCCTCGGCCCGCGCCGCGGGCCCGCCCCAGATCCGTAACGCCGGGACGCTCGGCGGCAACATCGCCACCGCGGCCCCGACCGGTGACGCCCTGCCGGTCCTGGCCGCCCTGGAGGCCGATCTGGTCATCGCGGGCGCCGGGGGCTCCCGCCGGGAGATCCCCGTCTCGCACCTGCTGGCGGGCCGCGAGATGCTCGAACCCGCCGAGCTGATCGGCTTCGTCCGCGTACCGCTGCTGCACGCCCCCCAGGTCTTCCTCAAGGCGACCGGCCGCACGGGCCCCGGCCGCGCCACCGCCTCCGTGGCGATCGTCCTGGACCCGGCGCGGCGCGGGGTGCGCTGCGCGGTCGGCGCGATCGCCCCGATGCCCCTGCGGCCCCTGGAGGCGGAACGCTGGATCGCCTCCCTGATCGACTGGGACGGCGAACGCGGCCTGGCCCCCGACGCGCTGGCCGCCTTCGGCGAGTACGTCGCGGCCGCCTGCATCCCGGACCAGGCTCCACCGGACGACGGGGGAGAGGCACCTGTGCTGTCGCCCGCCGTCCTGCACCTGCGGCGCACGGTCGCCGCGCTCGCCCGACGCGCACTGGGGAGGGCACTGTCGTGAGCAATGAAGAGAACCCCGAGCAGCAGCACGGGCAGCCCGACCCGTACGCCGGCTGGCAGCCGACCCCGCAGGGCGGTGAGTACGACGCCGAGGCGACCGCCTTCGTCCACCTGCCCCCGGAGGACCTCGCCGACCTCGGAGGCGACCCGCTGGCGGCCCCGGGCCACAGCTACGTGCCGCCGATGATTCTGCCGCTGACCCCGGCCGCCGGTCTGGACCCCGCGGTCACGGGCAGCTGGGTGGTGCAGACGCAGAGCCAGCAGGAGCGCGCGGCCGGCCACGCCGCGAGCCCGGAAGCCGCACCGGAGGCGGTGCACTGGCCCGACCCGAACCAGCAGCAGGATCCGTACCGGCAGCAGGATCCGTACCAGCACCCGTACCCGGACACGTCGCAGTACGCACAGACGTCGTCCACGACGGCGCAGTGGCACTTCCCCGAGGCCGTCCCCGCCGAGCCCGAACCGGCACCTGAGCCCGAACCGGCACCTGAGCCCGCCGGGCACACCGGCCAGTGGACGATCCCGGTGGCGAACGGCGACCTCCCGGACGAGTCCGGCGAGTTCGCGGCGTCGGCGATGGCGTCCCAGTGGTACGCGGAGACACCCCCGGCCACGCTGCCGGGCGGGGCGCCCGCGCCCTGGGCGACGCAGGAGCCGACGGCCGAGCCCGAGGCTTTTCCGGAGGAGGCCCCTGCCGAGGAGGCCCTTCCCGGATTCCCGGAGCCCGTGGAGGCCGCGGAGGCCGCGCAGGCCGCGGAGGAGGCGGAAGGGGCCCCGGCGGCCGCCGGGACGGTCGTGGAGGCCGTCAGCGAGCCCGAGGAGCCTGCGGAGGCCCCTGCGGCCGGAGCCCCGGGCACTGAGACCCCGGGCGCCGAAGCTCCGGCGCCCGAGGCCCCGGCAGCCGAAGCCG
>Ga0196960_10000093_pt1 | contig 34843 bp, 36 predicted proteins | sample S3v_5metaG_FD_183187 | JGI IMG/M metagenome (GOLD analysis project Ga0196960, IMG submission 183187) | Soil microbial communities from Anza Borrego desert, Southern California, United States - S3+v_5 | ecosystem: Environmental > Terrestrial > Soil > Desert | place: USA: California | collected...
TCGAATGCGACAGCCACTTCGTCAGCCACTCGCTCGCCGCCGCCAGCTCGACACTGACGGTTACACCGACCTACACCAACTGTGAAGCGTTCGGCCTGAGCGCGACCGTGAACCCCGAAGGCTGCACCTACGTGTTCCACGCCACAGAAAAAGTCTCGTCGGGCGTCTACAAGAGCCACGTCGACATCGTCTGCCCGTCCGGCCAGTCGATCAAGATCATCGCCGGCGGGGGTCTCTGCCGCCTGGAAGTCAAAGGCCAGAATGGTCTGACAACCGTCAAAACCACGAACAACGGCGGCAAAGTCGTCGTCAACCCGGAAGTGGGCGGCATCGCCTACACCGTCACGACCGACGGCTTCGGCTGCCCGTTCAGCGGCACCGGCAATAAAACCGGCGCCAGCTACACCGGTGAAGTCACCGTCAGCCGTGTCGGCGGCGGCAGCATCGAAGTCAGCGGCGAATAACCGCAGCTTGCTCTAGGCAGCTAGAGCTTGACGCAAGCGAGGGGCCGGGATCTTCCCGGCCCCTCGCGCATGCGCGAGGAGGTCCAGGCGCTTAAAGGTCGAGTGCGCCGATTCAGCGCGTTCGAACTTCTGTCGCAGGAGAAGTACAGGGCTTTTTAGGGTCCCAGGGTGGGAGCGCTTCTTCCTCCACTCGACTTCTCTTGACCAGCGAACTGAGTGGTCCTATGGATACGCCTGCTCGGGACGGAATCGCTCCGGGCTAGGGATAACTATCGAAAGGGATCAAATGATTCGCAATCTGAAAGTCCTCGGCCTTGCCATCGCCGCCGTCATGGCGATGAGCGCCGTGATGGCCTCGGCGGCGTCAGCTGTGCCGCAGTTCACAGCCTCAAGCTACCCGGCCACCGTCACAGGCGCGGCTAAAAAAGGGAGTGAAGTGTTCACGACCGAAGCCGGCAAAGTCGAATGCGCCAGCCACTTCGTGAGCCACTCGCTTAGCGGCGCCAGCTCGACACTGACGGTTACACCGCACTACACAGAATGCACGGCTTTCGGCTTGAACGCGACCGTGAACACCGAAGGCTGCACCTACGTGTTCCACGCCACAGAACAGGTCGAACCGGGCGTATACAACAGCCACGTCGACGTCGTCTGCCCGACAGGACAGTCGATCAAGATCGTGGCTGGAGGCGGGCTTTGCAGGGCCGAAGTCAAAGGTCAGGTCAAATCTGAAGCCCATCCTGAAGCAATCAACCAGAACCTGACAACCGTCAAAACCACGAATTTGGCTGGCGGCAGCGTCACAGTGGAGCCGAATGTCTCCAACATTGCCTACACCGTCACGACCGACGGCTTCGGCTGCCCGTTCAGCGGCACCGGTAACAAAACCGGCGCTACCTACACCGGTCACGTGGTCATCTCTCGCGTCGGCGGTGGCAACGTCAGCGTCAGCGGCGAATAATCACAGGTCATTGCTCTAGGCACTAGAGCTCGCCAAAGCGAGGGGTCGGGTCTTCCCGGCCCCTCGCACATGCGAGAGAGTCCACGCGCTTAAGCCAGCTTCTTTCTCCACTCGACTCTCTTGACCCGCCAATTGAGCAGCCCTATGGATACGCCTGGCCGGGACGAGGATGCTCCGGGCTACGGATAACTACCGAAAGGATCAAATGATTTGCAATCTGAAAGTCCTCGGGCTTGCCATCGCCGCCGTCATGGCGATGAGCGCCATGATGGCTTCGGCGGCGTCGGCTGTGCCGCAGTTCACAGCTTCCGCCTACCCGGCCACCGTCACAGGCTCGAACACCAAAGGCAGCGAAGTGTTCACGACCGAAGGCGGCAAAGTCGAATGCGACAGCCACTTCGTCAGCCACTCGCTCAGCGGTGCCAGCTCGACACTGACGGTTACACCCACTTACACTAACTGTGAAGCATGGGGTCTGCCTGCCACTGTCCAGACCGAAGGCTGCACCTACGTGCTCCACGCCACAGAAAAAGTATCGTCGGGTGTCTACAACAACCACGTTGATATCGTCTGCCCGAGCGGCAAATCAATCAAGATCACGACTACTATCTGCATAGTGGAAGTCAAAGGCCAGAACGGCCTTACAACCGTTAAAACCACGAACAGTGGCGGCAGCGTGACAGTGGAGCCGAATGTCTCCAGCGTCGCCTACACCGTCACGGCTGACAGGTGGGCCTGCCCGTTCGGCGGCACCGGCAACAAAACCGACGGTAAATACACCGGCCACGTGGTCGTTTCCCGCGTCGGCGGTGGCAGCATCGAAGTCAGCGGCGAATAGATTTTGATTCGCATCTGATTGCGCGGGGAGCGGCAGCGCTCCCCGCGTTCTCGTTTTATTCGGTCCCGCAGGCCGTGCCGCGGACGCGGTCGAGCATCTCGCGGAGCTGCTCGGCTTGGCGGGTGGTGAGGTTGGCGGAGAAGGCGACCTCTAGCTCGCCGACTACTACGGGGCGCATTTCCTCGAGCAGCTCGGCGCCGGCGGGGAGGAGGGTCGCGTAGCTGACGCGGCGATCGGTCTCGCAGAAGGTCCGCTCCATCAGACCGGCCTTGATCAGGCGATCGAGGAGCTTGGTCAGACCGCCGCGGGTGATGACGAGGGACTCGGCCAGGTCGCCCATCCGCATCCGCTGGTCGGGGGCATCGGCGACGGTCGCCAGCATCTCGTACCAGGGGAGCGGCGGGAAGTCGGCCTGGGCGAGCGCATCCTGGAGGCGGGTGGTGACGGCGGCGTGGGTGCGGGTAAGCGCGCCCCAGGCCTCCCCGTGCGGCGTCTTTTCGCGACAGCGCGAGGCCGCGGCTGAGGCGCCGGCGGCGGGCGTGGTCGCGGTCACTGCTTCGGTGCTCATAAGGCCATTCTGGCAGAGGATCGTTGCCGGGGCAATAGTTGACATAGAAATCTTCTCTGCTAAGATTGTTTCCAGGTCAACAGTTTGAGGAACAACAACCTGGAAGGAAGCAGAGCATGAGCACCGAGACGATTCAGCAGCAAGGAGTTCCGGCAGGCACCTGGGCAGTGGATCCGGTCCACTCCTCCGTCGCCTTTGCCGTCCAGCACAACGGCGTCACCACCTTCCGCAGCGGCTTCGATCGCTACGAGGCGCGGCTCAGCGTCGGCGAGCAGGCGCGGCTCGAGGGGACGGTCGACGTCGACAGCATCCGGATCGACGAGGAGATGCTGAAGGGCCACCTCCTCTCCCCCGAGTTCTTCGACGTCCAGCGCTTCCCGCAGTTGCGCTTCACCTCCAATGAGCTCAGCGTCGGCGAGGACGGCAGCCTCCGCGTCCGCGGCGAACTCGAGATCCACGGCGAGAAGCGCGAGGTCGAGGCGAGCGGGCGGTTCGCGCAGCTCGGCGAGGACGCCTCCGGCAAGCCGCGGGTCGGGCTCTCGATCGAGTCCACGGTCGACCGGCGCGACTTCGGCCTCAACTGGCAGGCGGAGCTGCCGAGCGGCGGCGAGGTCCTCGACTACGCGGTCACGATCAACGTCGACCTCGAGCTCGTCGACGAGGAGTCGTAATGAGGGCCCTGGGAATCAGCGGCAGCCTGCGCCGGGACTCCCTCAACCACGCCCTGCTGCGGGAGGCCGCCGAGCGGCTTCCCGCGGGGGCGGAACTGGTGGAGTTCGACCGCCTGCGGGAGATCCCGCCCTACGACGCCGACCTCGAGGCGGAGGTCACGCCCGAGGCCGTGGCCGAGCTGCGCGAGGCGATGCGCGAGGCCGACGCCGTCCTCGTCGCCACCCCCGAGTACAACCACTCGATCCCGGGCGTGCTCAAGAACGCCCTCGACTGGGCCTCCCGCCCCGCCGGGCAGAGCGCCCTGATGGGCAAGCCGGCGGCGGTGATCGGCGCCTCGACCGGGATGTTCGGCGCGGTCTGGGCACAGGCCGAGACGCGCAAAGTGCTCGGCGCCCTCGGAGGCCGCGTCGTCGAGGCGGAACTGCCGGTGGCCCGCGCCGCCGAACTGCACCGCAACGGCCGGCTCGAGCTCTCCCCCGAGCAGTCCCAGCACCTGGAGGAGATCCTGGCGACGCTCGTCGCCGAAGTCGAGCAGCTGCGCGAGCTGGTCCCGGCCTAGCTCGCCCGGCCGCTCAGCCCTGCGGCAGGGCGAAGAAGGCGACCGCGGAGAAGTGGGCGACCGCGGCGGCGATCACGAGGAGGTGGAAGACCTCGTGGTAGCCGAAGATCGCCGGGTTGGGGTTGGGGCGCTGGACCGCGTAGACGACGGCCCCCGCCGTGTAGAGGACGCCGCCGACGACGACGAGCATCGCGCCGACCGCCCCGAGCGCGCCCCAGAGGGCGGGGAAGGTGGTGGCGGCGACCCAGCCCAGCGAGAGGTAGATCAGCGCCGAGGCCCATTTCGGGTGGTCGATCCAGACCATCTCCACGATCGCCCCGGCGACGGCGCCGACCCAGACGACGACGAGAATCGCGGTGGCGAGGGTGCCGTCGAGGGCGAGGAGGGCGAAGGGCGTGTAGGTGCCGGCGATGAGGAAGAAGATCATCGAGTGGTCCAGGCGCCGCATCCAGCGCCGCACGTTCGGCCGGGTCCAGTTGACGCGGTGGTAGAGGGCGCTGGTGCCGAGCAGGGCCGAGAGGCTGACGGCGTAGATCGCCGCGGCCAGGGTCGCCTTCGGCGTCGGCGCCAGGACCACCAGGGCGGCACCGAGGACGAGGGAGACGTAGAAGGCCCACTTGTGGGAGACGCCGCGCAGCTTCGGCTTGACCGCGGCGATCGCATCGGCGGCCGCCTCCTTGGCGGCGGTGGCGCGCTCTTCGACGGCCTCGCGGGTGGCGTTGGCGCGGTCGCCCATCGCCTCTTTGGCCGCCTGCGCGCGGTCTTCCATCGCCTCGCGCGCGGCGTTGGCCCGCTCCCCGACGCTCTCCGCGCCCCGACGCACTTCCTCCATGCTCAGGAGCGTACCCCGTAAACGGCCGCGCGACACCAGCCCCAGAGCCGCAAACGGAATAGCCGAGTTTGGGGACTTGACACAATTAAGGAAGGAAGTCGGCGGCGTCGGAACCCCGTATTTGCGCCCTGCGAGGCTTTTTCCGTCTGCCTCTTGAGCGATCCTGCCTAGTTACCGCTTAAAGCCGCCGAGAGAGGAGCAGTTTGATGTCTAAGACCGCACTTGCGAGTCCCAAAAACGGTCTACAGGGCCTCTCGATCGAACGCAGATTCTCGACGCCCGGCGTCCATCCCTTCGACCAGATCGAGTGGGAGATCCGCGATGCGGTGATCGGCGATCCCGCCGCCCCGGCCGTCGAGCAGCGGGGGGTCGAGTTCCCGAAGAGCTGGTCGCAGAACGCGACCAACATCGTCGCCCAGAAGTACTTCCGCGGGCAGCTCGGCAGCCCGCAGCGCGAGAGCTCGGTCAAACAGATGATCGGCCGCGTCGCCGGCACGATCGCAGACTGGGGGCGCGAGGGCGGCTACTTCGCCTCCGAGGAGGACGCCGACGCCTTCGAGATGGAGCTGACCGCGATCCTGCTCAACCAGAAGGCGGCCTTCAACTCGCCGGTCTGGTTCAACGTGGGCTTCGAGGAGACCCCGCAGTGCTCGGCTTGCTTCATCTTGAGCGTCGAGGACACGATGGAGTCGATCCTCGAGTGGAACACCAAGGAGGGCAAGATCTTCCGCGGCGGCTCCGGCTCGGGCATCAACCTCTCCAACATCCGCGGCTCGATGGAGCCGCTGCAGAAGGGCGGCACCGCCAGCGGCCCGGTCAGCTTCATGCGCGGCGCCGACGCCTGGGCGGGGACGATTAAGTCCGGCGGCAAGACCCGGCGAGCGGCGAAGATGGTCGTCCTCGACGTCGACCACCCGGACATCGAGCACTTCATCTGGTGCAAGGCCGACGAGGAGAAGAAGGCCGCGGCGCTGCGCGACGCCGGCTTCGACATGTCGATCGACGGGGAGGGCTTCACCTCGATCCAGTACCAGAACGCCAACAACTCGGTCCGGGTCACCGACGAGTTCATGGAGGCGGTCGAGGCCGGCGAGGACTGGCACCTGACCGCGCGGACCACCGGCGAGCCGGTGAAGACCGTCGACGCGCGCGACCTGATGAACCAGATCGCCGACGCCGCCTGGCGCTGCGCCGATCCGGGCGTCCAGTACGACACGATCATCAACCGCTGGCACACCTGCCCGGAGTCGGGGCGGATCAACGCCTCCAACCCATGCAGCGAGTACATGCACGTCGACGACTCGGCCTGCAACCTCGCCTCGCTCAACCTGATGAAGTTCCGCCGCGAGGACGGCAGCTTCGACACCGCCGAGTTCGAGCACGCGGTCGACATCGTCTTCCTCGCCCAGGAGATCGTCGTCGGCTTCTCCAGCTACCCGACCGAGGAGATCACCGAGAACGCCCGTCGCTTCCGCCAGCTCGGCCTCGGCTACGCCAACCTCGGCGCGCTGCTGATGTCCGACGGCCTCCCCTACGACTCCGACGAGGGCCGCAACGTCGCCGCCGCGATCACGGCTCTGATGACCGGCCGCGCCTACCGCCAGTCGGCGCGGATCGCCGCCGAGGCGACCGGCCCCTACGAGGAGTACGAGAAGAACCGCGAGCCCCACAACGGGGTGATGCGGATGCACCGCGACGCGGCCTACGACGTCGACGCGACCGGGATCAAGGGCGAGCTGCTGGAGGCGGCGCAGCGGGCCTGGGACGAAGCGGTCGAGCTCGGCGAGCAGCACGGCTACCGCAACGCGCAGGCGACGGTGCTGGCCCCGACCGGGACGATCAGCTTCCTGATGGACTGCGACACGACCGGGATCGAGCCCGACTTCTCGCTGGTCAAGTTCAAGGAGCTGGTCGGCGGCGGCTCGATGACGATCCCCAACCGCTCGGTGCCGCTGGCGCTGCGGACGCTCGGCTACTCGGAGGCGGAGATCGACCAGATCAACGCTTACATCACCGAGAACAACACGATCGTCGGCGCCCCCGGCCTGAAGGACGAGCACCTGCCGGTCTTCGACGTCGCCGTCGGCCAGCGGGCGATCTCCCACACCGGCCACATCGACATGATGGCCGCGACCCAGCCGTTCATCTCCGGCGCGATCTCGAAGACCGTCAACCTACCGCAGACGGCCACGGTCGAGGACATCGCCGACGCCTACACCCGCGGCTGGAAGGGCGGCCTGAAGGCGCTGGCGATCTACCGCGACGGCTCGAAGACCGCGCAGGCGCTGCGGACCGACGCCCAGGAGGAAAAGGAAGCCGAGGCAGAGGCCGGGACCGAACAGAAGCTGGCCGAGCCGGTGCGCAAGAAGATGCCGAAGGAGCGCGAATCGATCACCCACAAGTTCGCGATCGGCGGCCACGAGGGCTACATCACCGCCGGCAAGTACGAGGACGGGACCCTCGGCGAGATCTTCCTCACCGACATCGGCAAGGAGGGATCGACCCTGCGCGGGCTGCTCAACGCCTTCGCGACGGCGATCTCGCTGGGCCTCCAGTACGGGGTGCCGCTGGAGACCTTCGTGCGCAAGTTCAGCTACATGCGCTTCGAGCCGGAGGGGATCACCGGCAACCCGGAGATCCCGTTCGCGAAATCGATGCCCGACTACATCATGCGCTGGCTCGCGAGCCGCTTCATCGAGGACACCGAAACGCTCGAGGAACTCGGGATCATGACCAACGAGGTCCGGGCCAAGAAGGACACCGAGCAGCTCGGCCTCGGCATCGCCACCGACACGGCCGGCCCGGCGAACGGCAACGGCCACGCCAACGGGGGCAACGGCAACGGCGCCCCGGCGGCGAAGCCGGTCCCGGCCGCCGCGGCGCTGACCGAAACCCCCCCGGTCCGCCCGGCGAAGATGCAGGGCCTCGACCTCGGCCCGGCCTGCGAGCAGTGCGGCGGCATGATGCAGCGGACGGGCAGTTGCTACACGTGCTCCTCGTGCGGCAACAACACCGGCTGCGGTTGAGCCGCCGACCCGGCTCCAGGGCCGGGCGCCGGCGCTAAAAGGCGCCGACTAGAAGTCGACACCCCGGGCCGCGAGCCATTCGGCGAGCGGCTCGGGCGGGCTGCCTTCGAAGACGAGACGGACGCCCTCGCGGAGGACGTGGTCGCCGTTGTCGGCCTGGCTGGGGTTGGTGGCGAGCCAGAAGGCAGCGGCCGCGGCGGCGAGGGCGGCGGGGTTGTCGCCCTCGGGGTCGATCCCTTTGACGGTGCTGAGCAGCTCGCCTTGGAGGTCCTCGGCGGCCGTGGTCGGCCGGTCGTCGTCCTCGAAGCTCTCGAAGAGCCCGATGGTGGCGGTGTCGGTGCCCTCGGGGTCGCAGATCGCCGTCGCCTCGCGCACAACTTCGGAGATCGTCGGGATCGTCTCGCGGCTGCCAGGCTTCATCTTCCGCCCTCAGTACCCGGGGCGACGGGCCGAAAACACTCATCCGCGGGGTTGACGGGACGAAAAGACGCCTATCGAGAGACAAATCGGCCCGTCGGCATCAGGGGCCGGACAAATCGGCCCGGCGGGGGTGGGGGCTAGCTGAGGACGACGGTGGCGTCGTGGCGCGGGGTCTCGGTGATGGCGCGGCGGAAGGGGCGCTCGGGGGCGGGGTCGGCGGGCTGGACCTGGCGGCGGCGGACCAGCTCGCGGAGGACGACCGCCATCTCGAACTGGGCGAAGGCGGCGCCGAGGCAGCGGCGGACGCCGCCGCCGAAGGGGATCCAGGTGTAGGTGCCGGGCGGGTCGTCGAGGAAGCGCTCGGGGAGGAAGCGCTCCGGCTCCGGGTAGATCTGCGGGTCGCGGTGGATCAGGTGGATGCAGGGGGCGACGGAGACGCCGGCGGGCAGCTCGTAGCCGCCGAGCTCGACCGGCTCGGTCAGCCGGCGCAGGACGACCACGATCACCGGCCGCAGCCGCAGCGTCTCTTGGATCGTCGCCGTCAGGTACGCCTCCTCCCCCGCCTCGACCTCGGCCCGCAGCCGCTCGAGCTTCTCGGGGTGGCGGGTCAGCCGCTCCATCGCCCAGGAGAGCGCGGTAGCGGTCGTCTCGTGCCCGGCGACCAGCAGCGTCAGCAGCTCGTCGCGGACCTCGGCGTCGCTCATCGGGCTGCCGTCCTCGTGCCGGGCGAGGAGGAGCATCGAGAGGACGTCCTCGCGCTCGGCCAGGTCCTCGGCCGCCCGCCGGTCGGCGATCTCCTCCGAGATCAGCTTGTCGACCGGCTCGACGCGGCGGCGGAAGGCGCGGGTGCGGGTCATCCGGTCGGGGCCGATCGTCAGGGCGGGCAGCAGCAGCCGCGGATTGGTCGTGAGGTCGAGGAAGTCGCGGAGGGCGCTGCGCAGCGCGTCCATCCGCTCCCCCGCGTGGACGCCGAAGACGGTCTCGATGATGATCTCCAGCGTGATCGCCTGCATCCGCGGCCGCAGCTTGTAAGGGGTGCCGGTCGGCCAGCTCTCGATCTCGCGGCCGGCGATCTCGCTCATCTTCTCGCCGTAGGCCTGCATCCGCTCGCCGTGGAAGGGCGGCAGCAGCAGCTTGCGCTGGGCGATGTGCTTCTTCTCGTCGAGGACCAGCACCGAGTTGTCGCCGAGGAACGGGCGCAGGATCTGGTTGCCCTCGCCGGCGTGGAAGACGCACGGGTCGCCGGTGAAGACCTGCTTGACCAGCTCGGGGTCGGAGAGGACGGCCCAGTCGCCCTCGTAGGCCATCTTGATCGTGAACATGCGGCCGAAGCGGGCGCGGCTCTCCTGGAGCAGCCACTGCGCCTGGCGCGACCAGATCGCGGTCTGCAGCCCCCGCGGCATCCGCGGACCCGGCGGCATGCCCTTGACCGGGACAGGAGCGTGCCCGTTCGGCGAAGCCGGCGCTTTTGCCGCTGCCTCCACACGTCGAAGCTACCCGGGCGGGGAGCGGGCGATGTGTGAGATCGATCCGAGGTCGCTCAGCCGGGAGCCGAGACGCGGGCGATGATGCGCCCGGCGCACTTGAGCTGCGCGGAGCCGTCCTCGAAGCGGTGCAGGCGCAGGGTGCGCGGACGCTCGCAGGAGAGGCGAGGCGCGTGCGGCAGCGCCACCGCCGCGGGACCGTGTTCCGCCGCGTCCCCGTACTTCGCGGGGGTCAGCGGAACGGTGAGGGACACCATCGAGGCGAGGAGGAACGGAAGCAGACGACGCATGTCTCTTTAAGGGTTGGGAGCCCTCGATCTCTCCCCCCACCACCGCGATCTCGCACTAGCCTCCCGAGAACGTGGCCGAGCTCCCCCGCCTCCCTCCCGCCGCCGAGCACCGCTTCCTCAGGTTCGTCTGCGGTCTGCCACCGGGCGTCCAGCGTCGCCTCTTCGGCCCGCCGCCGCAGATCGACGGCCAGCGGTTGGCGGGCGACATCCACGCCCTGGTGCGGATAGTCAGCCTCGCCCGCGGCACCCACCTCAGCGAAGGGGCCGACCTCGCCGAGGCCCGCGCCCAGCGGCGCCAGGAAGCGGAGATCGTCGCCCACCGGCCGCCGATCCCGATGGCGCGGGTCGAGGAGGTCGAGATCCCCGGTCCCGGCGGGGCGATCGCCGCCCGCCTCTACGTCCCGCCGACCTCGTCCGCGCCACCAGGGCTCCTCGTCTACTGCCACGGGGGCGGCTGGGTGATCGGCGACCTCGAGACCCACGACAGCCCCTGCCGCTTCCTCGCCGCCCACTCCGGCGCCCAGGTGCTGGCGATCGACTACCGGCTCGCCCCCGAGCACCCGTTCCCGGCCGCCGCCGAAGACGCCTTCGCCGCCTACTCCTGGGTGCGCGCCAACGCCGGCCGCTTCGGGGTCGAGCCGGGGCGGATCGCGGTGGGCGGCGACAGCGCCGGCGCCAACCTGGCGGCGGTCGCCTGCCTGCTGGCGCGGGAGGAGGGCGCGCCGCCGCCGGCGATGCAGCTGCTGATCTACCCGGTGACCGAGTCCAGCCGCGAGCTGCCCTCGCGGCGCACCTTCGCCGAGGGCTTCATCCTCGCCCGCCGCGACATGGACTACTACGAAGACCGCTACCTGCCGCCGGGGATGGACCGCAGCGACCCGCGCGTCTCGGTCCTGCAGGCCGAGGACCTCGCCGGCCTCCCTCCCGCCTACGTCGCCACCGCCGGCTTCGACCCGCTGCGCGACGAGGGCGAGGCCTTCGCCTTGCGGCTGCGCGAGGCCGGCGTCCGCGTCGCCCTGCGGCGCCACCCCGGCCTCGTCCACACCTACGCCAACCTCACCGCGATCTGCCCCTCCGCCCGCCACGCGATGCTGGAAGCCGCCGGGGCGCTGCGGGCGGGGCTCGCCTGAGCCGCTACTCGTACTGCAGCGACTGCAGCACGTCCAGGCGGGAGGCGCGCCGCGCCGGCAGGATCGCCGCGAGGACACCGGCCAGGGCGGCGAGCACCAGCAGGACGACCAGGGAGATGACCGGGTAGGAGAGCGTGAAGCCTTCGTCCTTCAACGGCTGGGCGATCAGGGTGGCGAAGACGATGCCGAGGACGAGCCCGAGGATGCCACCGATCAGGGCCGTGATCACCGCCTCGTAGCGGATCATCGTCCGCACCTGGCGCCGTGACATCCCGATCGCCCGCAGCATTCCCAGCTCGCGGGTGCGTTCGTGGATCGAGAGCGCCAGCGTGTTGGCGATCCCGAAGAGGGAGATCAGGATCGCGAAGACCAGCAGGGCGTAGACGAGCATCACCAGCTGGTTGATCTGTTCTTCACGGCTTTCCTTCAGTTCCTCCTGGTCGAGGACTTCGGCGACCGGGAAGACGGCTTCGACGCCTTTGGTCAGCAGCGCCTGCACCTGGTCTGCGTCCGCCCCCGCTTCGACCTTGATGAAGTCGATCAGGTCCTGGGTCTGGCGGAAGTCGCGCGCCATCACCTTCTGGGTGACGAGGACGCTGCCGAGGACGCCGAGCTTGGCGTCGAACTCGCCGACGACGCGGAAGCGCGGCCGCGCCCGGGTCTGGGTCAGCAGCTGGAACTTGTCCCCGACCCGCAGATCCTCGGAGCCGGCGAAGTCGTCGGAGACGATTGCCTCGCCGTCGGCGAGGTTGCGCAGCACGCTCGGCCCACCCTGCTCCCATTCGATGTTCACGGTCTCGCCGATGTCCGGCGAGGGCGCGTTGACCCGGGTCGTCGCACCTGGTCTGCCGTTCTCGAGCACCTTCGCTTCGGCCCCGCGGATCGTCGCCACGGACTCGACGCCGGGCACTTTCCCGGCCGCTTTGGCCGCTCCGTTGGGGATCGGCGAGAAGCCGTCGCTGTTCTGGATGATCAAGCCGCCGGCGAAGTTTTCGTCGACGACCTGGGCGACGGTGCCCTTCAGCCCGGCGGCGAAGACGGTGACGAAGGCGACCAGGGCCACCCCGATCATCAGCGCCGCGGCGGTGACGGCCGTGCGGCTGGGGTTGCGCTGCGCGTTCTCGCGGGCGAGGCGTCCAATCAGCCTCCGCATACGCTCCAGCGGCCAGCCGGCGAGGGCCGCCAGCGGCGGCACCAGCCGCGGGCTGAACAAGGAGACGGCGAAGACGACCGCAACCGCGCCGCCGCCCATCAGGCCCGCCCGGGCGCCGGCCCCTCCGCTGCCGAAGAGCCCGATCAGGACCATCGCCAGACCGGCGGCGCCGAGCAGGGCCGAGAGCACGAGGTAGACCAGCCGCCGGCGCCGGGTCGGCGCCGGGGCGAAGGCGTGGAGGGCGGCGATCGGCGGCACCCGGGTCGAGCGCAGCGCCGGCACCAGCGAGGAGACGAGGGTGACCAGGACCCCGACGACGAGGGAGACGTTCACCGTCCGCGGCTCCATCACCAGGCCCGTCGTCGGCAGGTCGATCCCGAAGGCCTCGAACAGGGCGTTGATCGCGGCGGCGATCAGGAAGCCGCCGGCGATCCCGAGCAACGCCCCGAGCAGGCCGATCGCCACCGCCTCGACCATCACCGTGGTGAGGATCTGCCGCCGCGAGGCGCCCAGCGTCCGCAGCATCCCGAATTCGCTGATCCGCTGGGCGACCGTGATCGAGAACGTGTTGAAGATGAGGAAGGAGCCGACGAAGACGGCGATGAAGCCGAAGACGAGGAGGAAGGTCTGCAGGAAGCCGAGGTCTTCGCGGATTTCCTCGGAGCCGCGGTCGGCGTTTTCCTCGGCGGTCTCGACCCGCACCCCCGGCGGCATCCGCTCGGCGATCCGCCGCTTCAGAGCCTCCGCCGAAACTCCCTCCTCGGCGGCGACCGAGATCTGGTCCAGGCGCCCCTGCTTGTGGGTGAGGCGCTGGGCGGCCGGGAGGGTCACCTGGGCGATGCTGGCGGCGCCGAAGGAAGCGCTGCCCAACTGCGTGAACCCGACGAGGCGGAAGCTTTCCAGCCGGCCCTGGGAGATCAGCTTGATCGTTTCGCCCAGCTCGAGATCGCTCTCTTCCGCGGTGGCCTTTTCGATCGACGCTTCGTCCGGCCCCCGGGGGACGTGGCCCTCGACGTAGGTGAGGGACTCCAGCCTCTCGGGCAAGGTCGAGGAGATGAACTTGGGCCCGAATTTGTTGCCGATCTTCTCGTTCTCCGCGTTGAAGAACGCGCCCAGGCTGAAGATCGCCCCCGCCGCTTCCCGCACCCCCGGCGTCTGCTCCACCTTCGGCAGCAGCGAAGCGCTGAAGGTCGGGGTTTCGCCGTTTTCCTGTTCGACCGGGTTCTCGGCGGTGACGACGACGCTGGTCCCCTTCAGCGACTGCTCGAAGATTTCGTCGAAGGCGGCGAAGATCGTGTCCGTGAGGACGTAGGAGCCGGCGACGAAGGCGACGCCGAGGAAGACGGCGAAGGTCGTCAGCAGGGCCCGGACCTTGCGAGCCCAGAGGCTCTTGAGGCCGAGGCTAGTCAAGCCGCTTCTGCAGCTCGATCACATCGTCCGCCGAGCCGGGGGCGGCGTCGTTGACGATCTTCCCGTCCTTCAAGGTGATCAGCCGGTCGGCGTGGGCGGCGGCGACCGGGTCGTGGGTGACCATCACCACCGTCTGGCCGAACTCGTCGACCGCCTGGCGCAGCAGCCGCAGCACGTCGGCGCTCGCCTTCGAGTCGAGGTTGCCGGTCGGCTCGTCGGCGAAGACGACGGCGGGCTTGGTGACCAGCGCCCGGGCGACCGCGACCCGCTGCTGCTGGCCGCCGGAGAGCTCGGAGGGGCGGTGCGTGCGCCGGTCTTCGAGGCCGACGGTGCGGATCAGCTGGTCGACCCACTGCCGGTCGGGCTTGCGGCCGGCGATCGAGAGCGGCAGCACCATGTTTTCCTCGGCGGTGAGGACCGGGAGCAGGTTGAAGAACTGGAAGACGAAGCCGAGCTTGTCGCGGCGCAGCTGGGTCAGCTGGCCGTCGTCGAGGCGGGTGATGTCGACGCCGTCGAGCTCGACCGTGCCCGAGGTCGGCTTGTCGAGCCCGGCGAGGATGTGCATCAGGGTCGACTTGCCCGAGCCGGAGGGGCCCATGATCGCGGTGAAGCGGTCGCGCTCGAAGCCGGTGCTGACGCCGGCCAGCGCGTCGACGGCGGTATCGCCCTCGCCGTAGCGGCGGTGGAGGTCGGTGGCGACCACGACTGGTCCGTTGGCGCTCACTGCCGGGCACGGTATCGAGATGGTCAATAGCCTGCGGCCGTGCCCCTCGCCGACAGCTTCGACGGCTTCCTGGTCGACCTCGACGGCGTCGTCTGGATCGGCCGCGAGCCGGTGCCCGGGTCGCCGGAGACGCTGCGGGCGCTGCTCGACGCCGGCAAGCGCGTCGTCTTCGTCACCAACAACCCGGGGCGCCACCCGGCCGCCTACGCGGAGCGGCTGCGGGAGGTCGGCGTCGAGGTCGGCGCGGAGCAGGTCGTCACCGCGGGAATGGTCGCGGCGCGGCTCGCCGGGGAGGCGGCGGACGGCGGCGGCGCCTTCGTGAACGGCGCCGCAGCGCTGAAGGAGATGGTCGCCGCGGCCGGCGCCCGCGTGCTGGAGGGCGAGGAGGCGCGGGGGGCCGACGCCGTCGTCGTCTCCGGCCACCGCGGCTTCGACTACGGCGAGCTGCTGACCGCGAAGCGGGCGCTCGACGGGGGCGCCACCCTCGTCGCCACCAGCCGCGACCCGACGATGCCGTTCCCCGGCGGCGAGGTGCCGGGGACGGGGGCGGTGCTGGCGGCGGTGGAGACCGCCTCCGGGCGGCGGGCCGAGATCGCCGGCAAGCCCGAGCGGCACCTGTTCGAGATGGCGGCCGAGGCGATCGGCGGCGGGCGGCTGGCGATGGTCGGCGACCGCGTCTCCTCCGACGTCGCCGGCGGCCGCGGGGCCGGGCTGGAGACGATCCTCGTCCTCAGCGGCGCCACCTCCGAGGAGCAGGCGGAGGCCGCCGACCCGGCGCCCGACCACGTCCTCGCGAGCCTCAGCGGCCTGCTCGAGTGAGCGCCGCCGCAGCACCAGCCCCCGCCCCGGACCCCCGCCCCGGCCTCAGCTTCGCCGGGATCTTCGCCGTCACCTTCTGCGGCCTCGTCGCGGTCGGCTGCGTGCTGCCGGTGCTGCCGCGCTACATCCACGGGCCGCTCGACTCCGGCGACCTCGCGGTCGGCATCGTGATCGGCGCCTACGCGGTGACCGGGCTGCTGCTGCGGCCGGTGGCGGGGCGGCTGGCCGACACCCGCGGCCGCAAGCCGACGGTGCTGGCGGGGGCGGTGGTCGTGGCGCTGGCGGGCCTGCTCTACCTGCCGAGCCTCGGCATCGGCGGGCTGATCCTCGCCCGCCTCCTGCTCGGCGCCGGCGAGGGGACCGTCTACACCGCCGGCTCGGCCTGGATCGTCGACCTCGCCCCGGAGGAGCGGCGGGGACGGGTGCTCGGCCTCTACGGGCTGGCGGTCTGGGGCGGGCTCAGCGTCGGCCCGCTGCTCGGCGAGCTGCTGCTCGACCTCGGCGGCTACACGACCGTCTGGATCTTCGCCGCCGTGCTGCCGGTGGTCGGCGCGCTCTGCGCCCTGGCCGCGCGCGACCCGTTCGTCCCGCTCGAGCACGCCGAGCCGCACCCGCTGATCGCGCCCGAGGCGGTCGGGCCGGGTTTCGCGATCGCGCTCGCCTCGTTCGGCTACGCGGCCGTCGCCACCTTCATCGTCCTCCACCTGGAAGCGCGCGGGATCGGCCACGGCGCCACCGTCTTCGGCGCCTTCGCGGCGATGATCGTGATCACCCGCCTCGTCCTCGGCAACCTGCCCGACCGGGTGGGGGCGGCGCCGGTGGCGATCGTCGCGACGCTGGGGGAGGCGGCGGGACTGGTGCTGATCGCGCTCGCCGAGTCGCTGCCGATGGCCCTCGCCGGCGGGCTCGCGATGGGCGCTGCCTTCTCGCTGCTGAACCCCGCGCTGATGCTGATCGCCCTCGGCCGCGTCTCGCAGCGGGCGCGGGGCGCGGCGATGGGCACCTACACCGCCTTCTTCGACGCCGGGGTGGGGCTAGGGGCGCCGCTCGCCGGGCTCGTCGCGGCGCTCCTCGACTACGAGGCCGCCTTCCTCTTCGCCGCCGCCGTCTGCGTCGGCGCCTCGCTGCTGGTCTTCGTCCAGAGAAATTCAGCGAGCGCTGAAAAAGCCACCCCATAGGCGGCGCAATTCAGCGAGCGCTGAATTCGCCACTAGCAGCCGCGACTGCCGAAGACCTGGGTCCAGACGTGGGCGCCGCCGTAGCCTTCGAGGTTGCCGACCCGCAGCCCGATCCCGATGTCTTCGTAGGCGCCGAGGATGTTGCGACGGTGGCCGGTCGAGCGCATCCAGGAGCGGAAGATCGAGCGCGGCGTCCCCAGGCTGCCGCTGCCCCAGGCGATGTTCTCCCCGCCCGCGCAGAAGCTGTAGCCGAAGCGGCTCATCCAGTAGGTGAAGTCGCGCCCGCAGGCCTCATGGCTGAATTCGTCGCAGCGGAGGATGTCGCCCGACTTGCGGTCGGCGGCGCGGTTGAGCGAGGTGACCGAGGCGAGCGGGGGGAGGGCGAGGCCGCGGCGGGCGCGGTTGACGAGGCAGAGCATCGCCCGCTCCTGCACGGCGGCGGGCGCGGAGGCGTCGTTCTGGCCCGCGCAGCCGGCGCGCTGGGCGCTCGCACCGGCGCTCGCGGGAACAGTTGCCGCTGCCGCCGCGGGCACGGTCGCCGCCGCGGCCAAAGCCAGCGTCGCCAAGATCGTCGTGGTCAAGCCCCTGCGCGCCACAAGCCAGTAATAGCAGGGGACCGTTGCTTCCAGGGCTCAGCAGCCGCGGATTCCGAACACCTGGGTCCAGACGTGGACGTTCCTGGCCCCGCCCAGCGCGCCGACCTGAAGGCCGATCCCGATGTCGTCATAGGGGTAGGCGCCGAGGATGTTTTCCCGATGCCCTGAGGAGTTCATCCACAGCCTGAAGATGTAGCGCGGGGTGGCGGTGCGGCCATAGCCATAGGCGAGGTTCTCCCCCGCGCACCCTTCGTAGCCGGAGCGTTCGACCCAATATTCGGAGTCCCGACCACAGGCCTGATGGCTGAAGTCATCGCAGCGAAGGACGTCGACAGACTTCCGGGCCGCCGCCCAAGCGAGGGAGGAGGGTGCCGCGAGGGGACTCAAGCCGTAGTTCGCGCGCGCCCGGTTGACGAGGCAGAGCATCGCCCGCTCCTGTGCAGCCGCCGACGCGGTCGCGTTGCCCTGTCCTGGGCAAGCAGCCGATGCCGAGGGGGCGAAAACGGCCATGGCGGCCGCCGAGAGGAGGATCGCGATGGCGCTTCTGCGCGTCATGAGCCCGTACTACCCGAGGCGTACCCTGTTCTCACGCACGAAAGGAGAAAGATGGCGACGAAAATTCAGAAATCTGAGCAGGAGTGGCGCGAGCAGCTGACGCCTGAGCAGTTCGAGGTCACCCGCAAGGCCGGCACGGAGCGCGCCTTCACCGGCCCCTACTGGGACGAGAAAGCGGAGGGAACCTACCGCTGCGTCTGCTGCGGCACCGAGCTCTTCTCCTCGGACACCAAGTTCGACTCCGGCACCGGCTGGCCCAGCTTCACCGAGCCGGCGAACCTCGAGCACGTCGAGCTGCGCCCCGACAACAGCCACTTCATGCGCCGGACCGAGGTCGTCTGCAAGCACTGCGACGCCCACCTCGGCCACCTCTTCGACGACGGCCCCGCCGACCGCGGCGGCAAGCGCTACTGCATCAACGGCTGCGCGCTGACGCTGGAGAAGAAGGAGTAGGCGCGGCGCGGGCGGCGCGCTAGAGCGAGCCGCCGCCGGCGCCGAGGTAGCTGAACCGCACCGCCAGCGCCACCGCCTCGGTGCGGGTGTCGACCTCGAGCTTGGCGATCGCGTTACGGACGTGGGTGTGGACGGTCGCCGGGCTCAGCTGCAGGCGGTCGGCGATTTCTTTCACCCGCAGCCCCTCGGCCAGCCGCTCGAGGATCTGGCGCTCGCGCGGTGAGAGCTCGAGCAGTTTCTCGACCTCGGAGGGCTTGCCGCCGGCGAAGTCGCCGCCGAGGAAGGTCCCTCCCCCGGTCACCGCTTTCACCGCTTTGGCGATGTCCTCGGCCGGCGCCGACTTCAGCACGTAGCCGGAGGCCCCGGCCCGCAGCGCCAGCGCCAGCAGGTCCGGCTGGGCGTGGGCGGTGAAGATGATGATCTTCGTCCGCGGCCGCGCCTTCAGGACCTCCTTGGTCGCCTCGATGCCGTCGCGCTTGGGCATCTCGACGTCGATGATGAGCACGTCCGGTTCCAGGTCTTTGACGACCTGGACGACGTCGCGGCCGTTGCTCGCCTCGCCGACGATCTCGACGATGGGCGAGTTGGCCATGCGCGCCTTGATCGCCTCGCGGACGATCTCGTGGTCGTCGCAGAGCACAACTCGTTTCGCCTCCCGCACGCTGGTACTCATCGCGGCGCGATTCTCTCAGGCGCTCCGTACGGATGCAAAGTTTTGGGTAGCGTGAAACTCCCGTCGCTCTCCTGGCGGTTCTCGATCAGGGCGATGATCGTGCGCCCGACGGCGCAGGCGGTGCCGTTCAGCGTGTGCAGGACCTGGGGCGCCTCGCCCTCGGCCGGGCGGTAGCGGGCGCCGAGCCGGCGCGCCTGGTAGTCGGTCGTGTTCGAGCAGGAGGTGAGCTCGCGGTAGCGGCCCTGGCTCGGGATCCACGCCTCGCAGTCGTACTTCTTCGCCGCCGGGGCGCCGAGGTCGCCGACGGCGACGTTGACGACGCGGTAGGGGATCTCCAGCTCGCCGAGGATCCGCTCCTCGATCGCGAGCAGGCGCTCGTGCTCGTCGCGCGAGGCGTCCGGCTCGACGAACGAGAACATCTCGACCTTGTCGAACTGGTGGACGCGGAAGATGCCGCGGGTGTCGCGACCGGCGGCGCCCGCCTCGCGGCGGAAGCAGGTCGAGAAGGCGCAGTAGCGGAGCGGCAGCGCGCCGGGGTCGAGGATCTGGCCCGCGTGGAGGCCGGCGAGGCCGACCTCGGAGGTGCCGGTGAGGAAGAGCTCGTCCTTGGGGACTTCGTAGATCTGGTCGCGGTCGCCGGGGAGGAAGCCGGTCCCCTCCAGCGCCTCTTCGCGGACCAGCACCGGCGGCACCACCGGCTCGTGGCCCTCGCCGCGGACCAGCTCGATCGCGAAACGGACCAGCGCCAGCTCGAGCAGGACCAGGTCCCCCTTCAGGTAGGCGAAGCGCGAGCCGGAGAGCCGGGCGGCGGCCTCCATCTCGATCAGGCCGAGGTCGGTGCCGATCTCCAGGTGGTCGCGGGGCTCGAAGTCGAACTCGGGGGGCGCGCCGACCTCGCGCAGGACCACCGCGTCCTCCTCGGTCATCCCCTCCGGCGCGTCGGGGTCGGCGAGGTTCGGCAGGGTCAGCGCCAACTCGTCGAGCTTGGCCTCGACCCGCTCCAGCTCCTCTTTGCCGGACTCGATCCGCTCCTTCAGCCCCTGCACGGTCGCCATCAGCTCCTCGGCGTCCTCGCCCGCCTTCTTCTTCTCGCCGATCTGCTTGGAGAGCGTCTTGCGCTCGGCTTGGGCGTTCTCGACCTCCGGCAGCAGCTCGCGGCGGCGGGCGTCGAGCGCCAGCAGCTCGTCGACCTGCTCGGCCGCGCCGCGCCGCGCCAACGCCTGTTTGAACCGCTCGGGGTCGGAGCGGATCGCCTTCAGGTCCAGCATGGTCAGCCTCCGCTAGGGAGTAGTTGCGCCGGCTTCGACTTCTTCGCCGGTTTCGCCGGGCCGGGGCGCCTCTTCGGCTTCCGAGCCGGCGTACTTGGCGACGAATTTGGCGACTGCCTTGGCTTCCTCGCCGACGACGATGTTCTGCGGCATGATCGCGCCGGAGAAGCCGCCGTTCTGGATCGCGAAGAGGACGTCGTCGTAGGTCTCGACCCGCTGGTCGAGGTTCGGGCCCTGGGTCCGCTCGCCGCGGTTGCCGCTCCCCTGCGCCCCGGCGGGCTTCAGCGTGTGGCAGCCCGCGCAGTTGTTGGCGAACAGCACGGCGCCGTCGTAGTTGGGGTCCTCCTTGGAGACGGTGATCCCTTCCTCGCCGAAGCCGCAGGCCGAGAGGCCGAGGGCGGCGACGAGCATTCCGATGAGCAGCACTGGACGCATGCGGCGCGCATCATATTGTCTAGAGCCGATCTCGCTCTCTGACGATGCCCGCCCCCGATCCAGACCGCTTCCGCGCCGCCATGGCCGGGCTCCCGACCGGGGTCACGATCGTCACCGCCGCCGGCCCCGAGGGCCCGGCCGGGGCGACCGCCAATGCCGTCTGCTCGCTCTCGATCGAGCCGATGATGATGCTCGCCTGCCTCGACCGCGGCTCCCGCACCCTGCTCGCCGTCCAGGCCGCCGACGCCTTCGGCATCAGCGTCCTCCACGCGGGCCAGGAGCCGATCGCCCGCGCCTTCGCCACCAAGGCGCCGGTGGCCGAGAAGTGGGCCGGCGTCGCCTGGAGCGACCGCGACGGCATCCCCGCCGTCGACGACGCCCTGATCTGGATCGCCTGCGACCTCCGCGACGTCATCTCCGCCGGCGACCACGTGATCGTCACCGGCGAAGTGCGGGCGTTGGAGGCGGCCGAGGGCGACCCGCTCGTCTTCCACGGCGGCCGGTACCGGCCGCTGAATCAGGTCAGAGAAACGAACCGGCAGAAACCCTCCCTATAGGGGGATAATTGCCACCTCGATGAGCGAGTGGACCTTTGGGCAGAAGGCTCTCGTCGTCCTGGCGGCCTTGCAGCTGCTCTGGGCGACCGCCGGCTTCATCGCCGAGCCGAGCTTCCACATCGGGGCTGACGCACCGACCGAGAAGGTCCTCGGCGTCGACTTCAACGGCTACCACGCCCTCTCGGGCTTCCTCCTCTTCCTCCCCGCCTTCTACTTCGCCCGCCGCCCTGACTGGGCGCTCTACTACACGCTCTACGTCGTCGTGGCCCTCTACGCGACCGGCGTCTGGGCGTTCTTCACGGAGCAGCCGGCCTGGGTCTTCACCTTCCCCGACAACGCCAACGACGCGATCTTCCACCTCGCCACCGGCACGGCCTTCGCCGTCCTCGCGGCAATCCAGTGGACTGAAAATCAGAGGCAATCGCCGAACCTGCGATCGAGCACCTCAGAGGTGTCGGATCGCAGGCTCGCTAACCGCTAGAGGAAGCCGCTGGTCCCCGCGGCGCGCAGGCCGAGGAACAAGATCACGCCGCAGCTGACGGCCATGATGCCCATCTCGCGACGGACGATGGCGAGGGCGATGGGTTCTTTCTCGGCGTCGGGGAGGGACTCGTAGTCGATGTCGGCGACCTCGCGGTGGGCGGCGTCGGCGCGGGCGCCCTCGGCGATGAAGGAGACGACGAGGGGGAGGATGCCGTAGAGGTAGTGGAGGCCGTCTTCCTGCTCGTGGCCGGTGACGACGAGGAGGGCACCGACGAGGGCCTGGGCGAAGACCGCGGCCTGGGCGGCGCGGAGCAGGTACCAGAAGGGGATCGAGGGGCGATCGCGGAACCAGGCGACGCCTCCGACGGCGAACGCGGCGCCGTTGAGGGCGATCAAAACGACGCCCACCGCGATGTGCAGCCCGATCACTTCTATATCCGCCTAAAGGGGTCGGGATTCGGCTTGCTGATGCGGAAAATCACTATGTAGCAAGTTGTCACAATGTCGGTGTATAACAGCGGCTCCGGCCACCAACCTCCCCGTGCTCAAGACCTACCTCCCGATCCTCGTCTTCGCCTTCCTCGGCCTCACGGTCGGCGGCGTCTTCGCGATGCTGAACCACCTGCTCGGGCCGAAGAAGGGGCGGGTCGCCACCGCCGCGAGCCGCCGCCAGGGCGAGCCGTACGAGTCCGGGATCCCGGTCGAGGCGACGAAGGGGCTGCGCTTCGGCGTCACCTTCTACCTCGTCGCGATGCTCTTCATCCTCTTCGACATCGAGGTCGTCTTCCTCTACCCCGTCGGGGTCATCCTCAAGGACGCCGACAGCGTCTTCGTCCTCGCCGAGCTGGGCACCTTCGTCGTCCTCCTGCTCGTCGCCTTCGTCTACGTCTGGCGGAAGGGGGCCCTGGATTGGAAGTAGAGCGCCGCAGCCTGCGCGAGAAGCAGCTGGCCGCCCGCGACATGCTCCGCGGCGACCTCGAGGGCGAAGACCTCGAGCGCTACGTCGAAGAGCGCGTCGTCACCACGACCTTCGAGAAGGTCCAGAACTGGGCGCGGGCCAACTCGATCTTCCCGCTCACCTTCGGCCTCGCCTGCTGCGCGATCGAGGCGCCGATCTCGATCGTCACCGCCCGCTACGACCTCGCCCGATTCGGCGCCGAGGCGCTGCGCGCGTCCCCCCGCCAGGCCGACCTGATCATCCTCTCGGGCCGGGTCTCGGTGAAAATGGCGCCGGTCGTCCGCCGCCTCTACGACCAGATGCTGGAGCCGAAGTGGGTGATGGCGATGGGCGCCTGCTCCTCCTCGGCCGGGATGTTCTCCAACTACGCCGTCGTCCAGGGCGCCGACAAGTTCATGCCGGTCGACATCTACGTCCCTGGCTGCCCGCCGCGGCCGGAGGCGGTCCTCTACGGCTTCACCAAACTGCAGCGGAAGATCCTCGGCAACCCCGACCAGAGCTGGCGCCGCCGCTACGACGCCTACGGCACCGAGGAGTGGGCGCGCGGCGGGCCGCGCAGCGAACCCAGCCCCGAGGCCGCCAAGGCCTACGAAGAAGCGAAACGGTCGGTCGAAAACCTGCGCGAAGAGACCGGGGAGCCCTCCCTTGCCTGACGCCCCCGGACTCGAGCTGATCCGGGGAGAAATCGAGCGCGACTGCCCCGGCGCCGTCCTCGCGACCTCCTTCGACCGCGCCCAGGCGGCGCTGATCGTCGACCCCGAGCGGGTGCTCGACGCGCTGCGCTGGCTGAAGGAGCAGCCGGGCCAGCGCTACGCCTTCCTCTCCAGCCTCCACGCCGCCGACTACCTGCCGAACGAGCCGCGCTTCGGCGTCCACTACGAGCTGATCAACCGCGACCGGGTCGAGCGCCTGCGGGTGAAAGCGATGCTCGCGGACCCCGGCGAGGAGCTGCCCGAGATCGACTCCTGCGTCGAGCTCTTCCCCACCGCCCACAACCAGGAGCGCGAAGTCTTCGACTTCTTCGGGATCGTCTTCCGCGGCCACCCGAACCTGACCCGCATCCTCATGCCCGACGACTACGTCGGCTGGCCGCAGCGCCGCGACTTCCCGGTCGGCGGCGAGCCCGTCACCTTCACCCACTCCGAACAGCGCTATGACTGATCGTCAGGCAGAAATCGGGATGAGCACGGATCTCCTCGAGACGCCGGACCGCGACCGGGAGATCATGACCGTCAACGTCGGGCCCCACCACCCGGCGACCCACGGCGTGCTGCGGCTCGTCGTCGACCTCGAAGGCGAGATGGTGCGCGAGCTGCGGCCGGTGATCGGCTACGTCCACACCGGGATCGAAAAGTCCTGCGAGGCCAACGCCTACTGGAAGGTGATCCCGTTCGTCGAGCGGATGGACTACGTCTCCTACTTCTTCCAGATGGAGGCCTTCTGCGGCGCGGTCGAGCGGCTGGTCGACCTCGAGATCCCGCCCCGCGCCAAGTACCTGCGGACGATCTTCCTGGAGCTCAACCGCATCCACTCCCACCTCGTCTGGCTCGGCACCACTGCGCTCGACCTCGGCGCGATCTCGATGCTCTGGTACTGCTTCCGCGAGCGCGACAAGATCCTCGACCTGTTCGAAATGGCGACCGGGCAGCGGATGCACACGCGCTACTTCCAGGTCGGCGGCGTGATCGAGGACATCCCCGTCGGCTTCGAGGCGAAGTGCCGCGCCTTCGCCGAGGAAATGCCGGTTCGGGTCGGCCAGTACGAAGACCTGCTCGACCGCAACGAGGTCTTCCTGCAGCGGACCAAAAACGTCGGCATCGTGCCGCGCGAGCGGCTGCTGGAGCTGGGCGTGACCGGGCCGCTGCTGCGCGCCGCCGGCGAGCCCTGGGACCTGCGCAAGGCCACCCCCTACCTCGCCTACCCCGAGGTCGACTTCAAGATCCCGGTCGGCACCGTCGGCGACAACTACGACCGCTACCGGGTGCGGGTGGCGGAGATGATCGAGTCGAGCCGGATCGTCGCCCAGTGCCTCGACGCGCTCCCCGACGGCCCCCACATCGCCGACGACCGCAAGTACGTGCTGCCGCCGCGCTCGGAGCTCTCGACCTCGATGGAGTCGCTGATCCACCACTTCAAGCTCGTCACCGAGGGCTTCCGGGTCGAGCCCGGCGAGGTCTACTACGCGATCGAGAACCCGCGCGGGGAGCTCGGCTGCTTCGTCGTCGCCGACGGCTCGGCGAAGCCGGCGCGGGTCCACTACCGCGACCCCTCCTTCGTCAACCTGCAGGCCTTCCGCGACATGGCGGTCGGCACCTACGTCGCCGACATGATCGCCAGCCTCGGCATGCTCGACCCGATCCTGGGGGGTGTCGACCGATGAGCCCCGAGAACGGCTTCGAGGCCCCTAACCCCCACCACCTGCCGGTCGACCCCTCGGTCAGCCGCGGGCGCGTCCCCGACCGCCGCGCCGAGGAGGAGATCCCGGAGCTGCACGAGGTCGACTGTCCGGAGGAGCTGCGGGAGCGGATCGAGGCGCTGATGGGCCGCTACCCCGACCGCCGCTCGGCCTCGATCCCGGCGCTGTGGGCGGTGCAGGAGCGCTACGGCTGGTGCACGCCTGAGGGCATCCGCCAGGCCGCCGCGGTGATGCAGGTGACGCCGGCCTACCTGGAGTCGGTCGCGAGCTTCTACGACCTCCTGCACACGAAACCGATCGGGACCCACCGGATCGAGGTCTGCACCAACATCAGCTGCTGGATGCGCGGCGGCGACCGCCTGCTCGACGCCTTCAAGGCGGCCGCAGGCGACGACGAGGCGAGCTTCTACGTGACCGGCTTCGAGTGCCTCGGCGCCTGCGACATCGCCCCGATGGCCTCGATCGACCAGCGCTACTACGGCCCGCTGGAAGCGGCCGAGGCCGGTGCCGTGATCGACCAGCTGCGGGCCGGCGAAGAGGTGCTGCCGGAGAAGGCGCTGACCAAGCGGCCACTGGCCGGCGACACCGCGCGACCCGCAGGCGGCGATGCCTGACCCCCGCGAGACCCGCGTCCTGCTCGAGCACGCCGAGGACCCGGCGCTGCGCACGATCGACGGCTACCGCCGCCTGGCCGACGGCTACTCGACGCTCGAGCGCGCCTACAAGGAGATGGAGCAGGACGAGGTCCTCAAAGAGCTCGAAGACTCGGGGCTGCGCGGGCGCGGCGGCGCCGGCTTCGCGATGGGCAAAAAGGCCTCGTTCCTGCCGCGCGGCGACATGGCGAAGTACCTCTGCTGCAACGCCGACGAGTCCGAGCCCGGAGCCTTCAAGGACCGCGAGCTGATGCAGCGCAACCCGCATCAGCTGATCGAGGGGATCGCGGTCGCGGCGATCGCAGCCGACGCTGGCCACGCCTTCATCTTCATCCGCGGCGAGTACGCCCAGCAGGCCGACATCCTCGACGCCGCGGTCGCCGAAGCGTATGAGGCCGGCTACCTCGGGAAGAACATCCTCGGCTGCCACCGCGACCTCGAGCTGGTCGTCCACCGCGGCGCCGGCGCCTACATCTGCGGCGAGGAGACCGCCCTGCTCGACGCGCTCGAGGGCAAGCGCGGCAACCCGCGCCTGAAGCCGCCGTTCCCGGCGGTCCAGGGCCTCTACGGCGGGCCGACCCTGATCAACAACGTCGAGACCCTCTCCAACGTCCCCCACATCGTCCGCAAGGGCGCCGGGTGGTTCAAGGGCTTCGGCACCGAGCAGTCGCCGGGGACCAAGGTCGTCTCGATCTCCGGCGGCGTCCGCCGCCCCGGCAACTACGAGGTCGAGCTGGGGATCTCGACCCGCGAGCTGATCTGCGACCTCGCCGGCGGCCCCGAGCCCGGGCACGAGATCAAGGCCTTCTTCCCCGGCGGCTCCTCCTCGCCGGTGCTGACCGCCGAGGAGGGGCTCGACCTCCCCTACAGCTTCGAGGCGATGGCCGAGGCGGGCTCGATGCTCGGCTCCGGCTCGATCATCGTCTGCGACGACCGCGTCTCGATCCCGCACCTGGCGCTGCGCACGGCGCGCTTCTACCACCACGAGTCCTGCGGCAAGTGCGTCCCCTGCCGCGAGGGCACCAACTGGACCGTGAAGATGCTGGAGCGGATGGTCCGCGGCGAAGCGACGCCGATGGACCTCGACATCGTCAGCTCGGTCCAGCAGAACATCATCGGCCACTGCCTCTGCGTCCTCGGCGACTCGATGGCGATGCCGGTGGGGGCGATGGTCCGCAAGTTCCGAGAGGAGTTCGAAGAAGTGATGGCCAACCCCGAGCTGGTCGTAGACCCGCACGCCGTGGTTCGCGGCGCGCCCGAGACGCTGGGAGCGCAGACGTGAGCCCCGCCGGACGCGAGGTGACGATCACGATCGACGGTCGCGAGGTGACCGCGGTCGAGGGCGAGATGCTCCACGACGCCGCCCGCAAGGGCGACGTCGAGATCCCCTACTTCTGCTACGAACCGAAACTCGGCGACCCGGTCGGCGCCTGCCGGATGTGCCTGGTCGAGATCGAGGGGATCCCGAAGCTGCAGACCTCCTGCTCGACCCCGGTGCGCGAGGGGATGGTCGTCCACACCCGCACCGAACAGGTCAAAGACGCCCAGAACGCGGTCGTCGAGTTCCTCCTCGTCAACCACCCGCTCGACTGCCCCGTCTGCGACAAGGGCGGCGAATGCCCGCTGCAGGACATCTCCTACGGCTGGGGCCCCGGCAAGAGCCGCGTGATCGACGAAAAGCGCCACTTCGAGAAGCCGATCGAACTCTCGCCACTGGTCGCGATCGACCGCGAGCGCTGCATCCTCTGCTACCGCTGCGTCCGCTTCAGCCAGGAGGTCTCCGAAGACGCGCAGCTGCAGCTGATCGAACGCGGCGACCGGACCTACGTCGGCACCTTCGACGACCGCCCCTACGTCGCCCCCTTCCAAGGCAACATCACCGACATCTGCCCGGTCGGGGCGCTGACCAACTACACCTACCGCTTCCGCGCCCGGCCCTGGGACATCGAGCACGCGGGCTCGGTCTGCACGCTCTGCCCGAGCCAGTGCAACGTCAGCTTCACCGTCCGCGACGAGAAGGTGAAACGGGTGCTCTCCCGCGACAACCACGAGGTCGACGACGGCTGGCTCTGCGACCGCGGCCGCTACGGGTTCGAGATGTTCGATGCCGAGGAGCGGATCGACGGGCCGCGGCTGAAGGGCGGCGCCGAGGCCGGCTGGGAGCAGGCGGTCGAGGCGGTGGCCGAGGGGCTGCGGCGCGCGGGCGGCAAGGTCGCCGCGATCGTCGGCGACGCCTCCAACGAGGAGGGCTTCTTGGTCCAGCGGATCGTCCGCGACGCGCTCGGCTCGTCGCACGTCGACTCGCGCCCCTCGCGCGGGCCGAAGGCCGAGACGCTGCGGCGGCTGGCCGAGCCGGGGATCTCGGCGCGGACGCCCGACATCGACGACGCCGACGCGATCCTCGTCCTCGGCACCGACCCGATGCACAGCATGTCGATCCTCGACCTGCGGATCCGCAAGGCGATCCGCCGCAACGGCGCCAAGCTGGTCGTCGCGACCGAACGGCCGACCTCGCTCGACGGCGGCGCCGAGGCGATCGCCCGCTACGCGCCGGGCCAGGGGGCGCACTTCGTCTCCGAGCTGGCAAGCGCGATCGGCGGTGCCGACAACGTCGCCGGCCCGGTTGCCGAGACCCTGCGCGAGGCCGACAAGGTCGTCGTCGTCTGGGGGGCGCGGATCGCCCGCGAGGACGGTGCCGCCGAGGCGCTGCTCGAGGTCGCCTCCGCGGTCGGCATGGCGGGCACCGAGGGCTCGGGCCTGCTGGAAGTCCCCGACACGACCAACGCCCGCGGCCTGCGCGAGGCGGGCTGCCTCCCCGACGCCGGCCCCGGCCTCTCGGAGACCGCCGCGGGGATGTCGACCGAGGAGATCCGCGCCGGCCTCGAGTCCGGCGAGATCGGCGCCCTGATCCTCTTCGGTGCCGACCCGCTGCGCGACTTCCCCGATACCAAGGCCTGGGAGACGGCGCTCACCGCCTGCGACTTCCTCGTCTCCTTCTCGATGCACGAGAACGCGACCACCGCCAAGGCCGACGTCGTCCTCCCGCTCGAGACCCACGCCGAGAAAGACGGCACCGTCACCCACCCCGACGGCCGCCTCCAGCGCGTCCGCCCCTCCGCCTCCCGCCCCCGCTTCGTCCAGTCCAACCTCGTCGTCCTCGGAGAACTCGCCAAAGCCCTCGGCCTCGACACCGGCATCAACTCCCAACCCACGGCGTTCTCAGCTTTGACCGAGGCGGTCCCCTTCTACGCGGGCATCACCGACGAGCAGATCGGCGGCCGCGGCCTCCGCTGGCAAGACCGCGAGGGCGCCACCAGCGAAGACGACGGCAGCGAGCACAGCGGCCCCGAAGGCGCCACCGAGGAAGAGGGCCGCGGACCCACGGAGACCGGAGCGACTTCGCAGCCCGGCTACGTCGAAGCCGGAGACGCCCCCGCGCACGCCGCAGGAGAGGGAGATGCTTCCGAAACCGATGAGACCGTCGGGTCGGGGTCTCCGGACACTCAGGGCGACGCCCCCATAAGCATGGTCCAACCCGAGCCGACCCCTGGCGGAGTCGCGTCCGGAGACCCCGACGCGACGGTCCCCCCGACCGGGGACGGGTCCCTCCTCCTGGGGACCTACCGCGACTTGTGGGCCGGCCCCATCACCGAGCTGAACCCACCCCTGAAGTTCCTGACCCCCCAGCAACGCCTGGAGATCTCCCGCGAGGACGCCGCCCGCCTCGACCTCCGCTCCGGCGACCGCGTCCGCGTCAGCCAGAACGGCTCCAACGTCGAGGCCGAAGCCCACGTCAAGGAGCGCGTCAGCGAGGGCGTCGTCTTCATGGCCGAGGGCGTCCTCGACGGCAACGCCAACGCCCTGCTGAACGGCGGCCCGGTCCAGGTTCAGGTCGAGAAGCTCGACGGGGCCGGCGCCTAGATGCTCCCCCTCGCCGACACCACCTTCGCCGAGGCGACCTGGATCATGGTCGTCAAGAGCGTCGTCATCTTCGCGCTGATCTTCGGCATCCTGCCGCTGCTCACCGTCCTGGAGCGGAAGCTGATCGGCCGCTTCCAACACCGCTACGGCCCCAACCGGGTCGGTCCCTTCGGCCTCCTGCAGCCGCTTGCCGACGTCGGCAAGCTGATCTCCAAGGAGTCCTTCCGCCCCGCCAACGCGGCCTCGACCCTGTTCATCCTCGGGCCGCTGCTGCCGGTCCTGGCCGGGGTCCTCTCGCTGGCGATCATCCCCTGGGGCGACGTCCAAGGCGACGTCGGCCTCTACGGCATCGACGTCCCGATCGGCATCCTTTACTTCTTCGCCGTCGGCTCGATCGCCTTCTACGGCCTCGTCCTGGGCGGCTGGTCCTCGGGCTCCAAATACAGCCTGCTCGGGGCGATGCGCTCGGCCGCGCAGCTGATCTCCTACGAGATCAGCATGGGCCTCGCGCTCCTCGGGGTGGTGATGATGAGCGGCTCCCTCTCGCTGGTCTCCATCGTCCACTCGCAGGGCGAGATCTGGTTCATCGTCCCCCAGTTCGTCGGCTTCCTGATCTTCATGCTCGCCGGCTTCGCCGAGACCAACCGCACCCCGTTCGACATGCCCGAGGCCGACGCCGAGCTGGTCCAGGGGTTCATGACCGAGTACGGCGGCATGCGCTTCGGCTCCTTCCTCCTCGTCGAATACATGGAGATCCTCGTCGTCTCCGGGATCGCCGCGGCGGTCTTCCTCGGCGGCTGGATGGGCCCCGGCCCGAGCTTCCTCGACCCGATCTGGATGCTGGCGAAGATGCTCGTGCTCGTCCTCTTCTTCATCTGGGTGAGGGCGACGCTCCCCCGTCTTCGATATGACCAGCTGATGAGCCTCGGCTGGAAAGTGCTGCTGCCGCTCGCCACCCTCAACGTCCTCGTCACCGCGGTCCTGGTGGTGGTCCTGTGAGCGCGCCCGGAAACGGCAACGGCTTCGACCCGAAGTCGGCCTCCTACCTCGACTCGATCGAGGTCGTCGAGGTCCAGCGCGGTCCCGAACCGGGCGGGCTCGGCGGCACCTGGCGCGCCTTCGGCGAGACCCTGCGCGGGCTGAAGACGACGATGGCGCGGCTGGTCGAGGGGCCGATGACGATCGAGTACCCGGAGGAGAAGACGCCGGTCTACCCGCGCTTCCGCGGCCGCCACAAACTGCACAAGTTCGAGGACACCGGGCTGGAGAAATGCGTCGGCTGCTCGCTCTGCGCCGCCGCCTGCCCGGCCGACTGCATCCGCGTCGTCGCCGCCGAGAACGTGCCCGGCGAGCGGGTCTCGGCGGGCGAGCGCTACGCCGCCGTCTACGAGATCAACCTCTCCCGCTGCATCTTCTGCGGCTACTGCGAGATCGCCTGCCCGTTCGACGCGATCACGATGGGCCACGACTACGAGATGGCCGACTACGACCGTCGCGACCTGATCTTCACCAAGGAGATGCTGCTCGCCGAGCCGGCCGAGCGGACGCCGCTGAAAAGCGAGGGCGAGTAGTGGAAGAGGCCCTCTTCTTCGTCTCGGCGCTGGGCGCCCTGGGCGGCGCCGTCGGCGTGATCGCGATGCGCAACCCCTTCTACTCGGTGCTCTCGCTGGTCGTCCACCTCTTCTCGCTGGCCTCGCTGTTCCTGCTGCTGACCGCGGCCTTCGTCGCGGCGGCGCAGGTGGTCGTCTACGCCGGCGCCGTGATGGTGCTCTACATCTTCGTCGTCGCCTACGTGGGCGGTGGCGGCGAGTCGGCCTGGGAGCCGATCCCCGGCCAGCGCTTCCTCGCGCCGCTGCTCGGCATCGCCCTCTTCGTCGAGCTCTCCGTCGCCGTCCTCGCCTCCGGCCTCCGCGCCCTGGGCGAAGAGGGTCCCGACGTGAAGGCCGGCTTCGGCGACCCCGCCGCGATCGGCACCCTCCTCCTGGAGAAGTTCCTGCTGCCGTTCGAGGCCGCGTCGATCCTGCTGCTCCTGGCGGCTGTGGGAGCAATCGTCCTGGCGGCGCGGCGTCGCGAGGAGGCCGCATGACCCCCGAGTGGTTCATCGTCCTCAGCGCCCTGCTCTTCGCCACCGGCGCCACCGGCATCCTCATCCGCCGCAGCCCGATGGTGATCCTGCTCTGCCTGGAGCTGATGCTGAACGCGGGCAACCTCGCCCTCGTCGCCTTCAGCCGCATGGTCGGCAACGAGGAGGGGCAGATCTTCGCCCTGATCGTGATGGTCGTCGCCGCCTGCGAGGTCGTCGTCGGCCTCGGCCTGATCGTCGCCATCTACCGCCGCCGGCTGCCGCTCAACGTCGACGACCTGCGGGAGCTGCGCGGATGAGCGCCACCACCTGGGCCTGGCTGGTCCTGCTGCTGCCGCTGCTCGGCTCGATCGCGATCGGGCTCGGCTACCGCGTCCTGCCGCAGAAGCTTGCGGGCGTGCTCGGCACGTTGGCGATCGCCGGCTCCTTCGCCTGCGGCATCGGCGCCCTGCTCAGCCTGCTCGGCGACGACCCCCACTCGCGCCACCACGCCTCCTCGCTCTGGGACTACGCCAGCGTCGCCGGGCTCGACATCAAGCTCGGGATCTTCGTCGACCCGCTCTCGGTCTTCATGGTCCTCGTCGTCACCGGCGTCTCGACCCTGATCCACCTCTACTCCTACGGCTACATGCAGTCCGACGCGGGCTACCACCGCTTCTTCAGCCTGCTCAACTTCTTCGTCTTCTCGATGCTGCTGCTGGTCCTCGCCGGCAACTTCGTGCTGCTGATCGTCGGCTGGGCCTTCGTCGGCTTCGCCTCCTACGCGCTGATCAGCTTCTGGTACCGGCGCGAGACGGCGACGCGGGCGGGGATGAAGGCGTTCGTGATCAACGTCGTCGGCGACATCGGCCTCGTGCTCGCCGCCTTCCTGATCTTCCGCGAGCTCGGCGCCTTCGACTACGGCGAGGTCTTCGAGAAAGCGCCGCAGGTCTTCGCGACCAACGAGTGGACGATCACGGCGATCTGCCTGCTGCTCCTCGTCGGCGCCTTCGCCAAGTCGGCGCAGCTGCCGTTCCACACCTGGCTCGCCGACGCTATGGAGGGACCGACCCCGGTCTCCTCGCTGATCCACGCGGCGACGATGGTCACCGCCGGCGTCTACCTGATCGCCCGCACCCACGTCCTCTTCGAACTCTCGCCGACCGCCGCCGACGTCGCCGCCTTCGTCGGCCTGGCGACGCTGCTGGTGGCGGGAACGATGGCGCTGGTGATGACCGACCTGAAGCGGGCGATCGCCTACTCGACGATGAGCCAGATCGGCTACATGGTGATGGGCGTGGCGATCGGCGCCTACAGCGCCGGGATGTTCCACCTGATGACCCACGCCTTCTTCAAGGCGCTGCTGTTTATGGCCGCCGGCTCGATCATCGCCGCGATGGCCAACAACCAGGACATCGACCGGATGGGCGGCTTCGGCAAGGCGATGCGCTTCACCTCGATCACGATGCTCTGCGCCGCGCTGGCGCTGGCCGCCTTCCCCGGCACCTCGGGCTTCTTCTCCAAGGACGAGATCCTCGCCTTCGCCGGCGAGCGCGGCGGCATGTACACGGCGATGATGGTGCTCGGGTACGTCGGGGCGCTGCTGACCGCCGTCTACACCTTCCGCCTCGTCTTCCGCATCCTCCCCGGCAGGCCCGTCGCCGAGGCGCAGGAGCTGATCGACACCGGCCACGTCGCCCACGGGGAGCTGCGCAACCCCGTCAGCGGCGAGCCCGAGGACACCGACGTCGGCTTCCCCGGCCCCGACCATCATGTCGCCGAGGGGAGCGCCTCGATGCGGGTGGCGATGGGCGTCCTCGCGGTGCTGGCGCTGGTCGGCGGGCTGGTCCAGATCCCCGGCGTCGTCCACGTGATCAGCGACTTCCTCGAGCCGGTCTTCGAGGAGTCCCACCTCGCCCACCTCCACCCCTCCGCCGGGAGCGAATGGCTCGGGCTGGCGGTCGGCGGCGCGATCTCGCTGCTCGGGATCGGCATCGCCTACCTCTTCTACGTGAAGCAGCCCGACCGCCCGCGGCAGCTGGAAGCGCGCCTGCGCCCGCTCCACACCCTGTTCGTCAACCGCTGGTACTTCGACGAGCTGATCGACGTCCTCGTCGTCCGCCCGGCGCTGGCGATCGGCCGCTTCGCGAACCGCGTCTTCGAGCGCTTCGTCGTCGACGGTCTCGTCACCGGCACCGAAGGCACGGTGCGCGGGGCAGGCGGCGTCGTCCGCGCCGTCCAGAGCGGCTTCGTCCGCAGCTACGCGCTGCTCCTGATCGCCGGCTTCGCCGGGTTGGCCCTCTACTTCCTCCTCACCAGCTCATGAGCAGCGTCCTCCTCTGGGCACCCCTCGCCTTCGGTCTGCTCGGCCTCTTCCTGCCGCGGCGGGCGGTCGGCTGGTGGGCGACGCTGGGCGCCGTCGCCACCCTCGGCGTCGCGATCGCGATCGTGGTCGGCTTCGACTCCGGCAGCTCCCAGATGCAGTACGCGGTCGACGAGCCCTGGATCTCCGGGCTCGGTGTCGACTACAGCCTCGGCGTCGACGGCCTCAACCTCTTCCTGCTGCTGCTGACCGCGGTGCTCTGGGTCGGCGGCATCGCCTTCGCGGCGCTGCGCGAGCAGGAGCGGCCGAAGACCTTCTACTTCCTGATGCTGGTCGCCGAGACGGCGACGCTCGGCGCCTTCCTCGCCCAGGACCTGCTGCTCTTCGTCCTCTTCTTCGACCTGATGCTGGTCCCGTTCTACTTCCTCTTCGGCGCCTGGGGGTACGACCGCACCGCCGAGGGCGGGCTGACCGCCTCGCGGGCGACGCTGAAGATGATCGTCTACACCCTGATCGGCTCGCTGCTGATGCTGGTCGCGGCGATCGCCACCGCGATCATCGCCGCCGACGGCGGCCCCGTCACCTTCTCGATCTCCGAGCTCGCCCAGCAGCCGCTCGGCGAGGGCAGCCAGCGCTGGATCTTCTGGTTCTTCGCCGCCGCCTTCCTGGTCAAGATGCCCGCCTTCCTCCTCCACGGCTGGATGCCCGACGCCTACCGGGCGGCGCCGCTGCCGGTGCTCATCGTCTTCTCCGGCGTCCTCGCCAAGGTCGGCGCCTACGGCTTCCTGCGGGTGGTGCTGCCGGTCTTCCCCGACGCCACCGTCGAGTTCCAGGAGGCGATCCTGGTGATCGCCCTGGCCTCGATCCTCTACGGCTCGGTGATGGCCTTCACCCAGACCAACGTGCGGCTGATCGCCGGCTACTCCTCGGTCGCCCAGCTCGGCTTCATCACCGCCGGCATC
>Ga0196960_10000094_pt1 | contig 34825 bp, 33 predicted proteins | sample S3v_5metaG_FD_183187 | JGI IMG/M metagenome (GOLD analysis project Ga0196960, IMG submission 183187) | Soil microbial communities from Anza Borrego desert, Southern California, United States - S3+v_5 | ecosystem: Environmental > Terrestrial > Soil > Desert | place: USA: California | collected...
CGCCAGGCGGGGTGATGTTCTCCGCCTGAGGACCCTTCTGACCCTGAGTGACGTCGAAGTTCACCTTCTGGCCCTCCTGAAGCTCGCGGAAGCCGGAGCTGGCGATGTTGGAGTAGTGGGCGAAGACGTCGGGGCCGCCGCCGTCCTGCTCGATGAAGCCGAAGCCCTTTTCCGAGTTGAACCACTTGACAGTTCCGCTGGCCATTGCGCCCTCCAAGGGACTCAAAGTCGGCACCCGCACCGTGCAGGCACCGGAGGTGATCGCCCTGGTCCTCAGAGACTGTGATCAGCAGAATCGCCCGTGCGCATTGCTCACGGGCGACCGGTACTTCGGAACCACGACAGCTACCCCTGACGCTACACGGAGAGGTCCGTCCTCGTCGCGAGAACGCTCAGGTCACAAGCAGATCGTCGGGGTCGCTGCGTGGGCGCACAGCACCGAGCTTGCCCCGCTGAGGTCCTGTTCATGGGCGCCCTGGCCGGTCTCCGATGCGCGGGCACTGCAAGGCGCTACGGTCGGTGGATTGAACCGGTGAGCCGTAGCCGTGCCGGGCGAGCCCTGCTGATTGGGAGTGCGTTTCGTGATCCCCCTCTCGCTCGAAGCCGTCGCGGCCGCCGTCGGCGGCCGCCTGTGGGACGTGCCGGACACGTCCGTGCTGATGACCGCGCCCGCCGTCGTCGACTCGCGCACGGTCGAGCCCGGCGGTCTGTTCGCTGCGCTTCCCGGCGAGCACACCGACGGGCATGCCTTCGCGACGAACGCCGTGAAAGCCGGCGCAGTGGGGGTCCTGGCTGCCCGTCCCGTCGGTGTCCCGGCCGTGGTCGTCGACGACGTGCTGGACGCGCTCGCCGCGCTGGCCCGCACCGTGCTGGCGGCCGTGCCGGAGGCGACGGTGATCGGGCTGACCGGCTCGGCGGGCAAGACCAGCACCAAGGACCTGCTCGCGCAGGTTCTCCCCGAGCTCGGGCCGACGATCGCGACGGTGAAGTCGTTCAACGGAGAGATCGGCCTGCCGCTGGCGGTGACCCACCTGGACCAGGGCGTGCGCTACATCGTGCTCGAAATGGGCGCCCGCGGCAACGGCCACATCACCCACCTCACCCGTATCGCCCCGCCCTCGGTCGGCCTGGTCCTCAACGTGGGAACCGCCCACGTCGGCGAGTTCGGCGGACGCGAGCAGATCGCCCAGGCCAAGGGCGAGCTCGTCGAAGCGCTTCCGGCGGACGGCCTGGCGATCCTCAACGCCGACGACCTGCTGGTCGCCGCCATGGCCTCGCGTACCTCCGCCCGGGTGCTGACCTTCGGTGTTGACACCGAAGCCGACGTACGGGCCCTGGCTGTCACCGTCGACACCTCCGGCCGGCCCTCGTTCACCCTCGCCGCCTCCGGCACCAAGGCACGGGTCGCTTTGTCCCTGCATGGCGTGCACCACGTGTCGAACGCGCTCGCCGCGGCCGCCGTCGCGATCGGGCTGGGCGCCGATGTGGAGACGACGGCGGCCGCGCTGTCCCGCGCGGTCCTGGTCGCGTCGGGACGCATGGAGGTCACCGACCGGCCCGACGGGATCCGGATCATCAACGACGCGTTCAACGCGAACCCCGATTCGATGAAGGCAGCCTGCACGGCCCTCGCGGCCATGAAGGACAGCCGCCGGACCATCGCCGTCCTCGGCGAGATGAAGGAGCTCGGTGCCGACGGCGGCGAGGAGCACCGGCAGGTCGGCCGTCTCGTCGCCACCGCCGGCATCGACGTGCTGATCGCGGTCGGCGGCGACGACGCGCGGGCCATGGCCGACGCTGCCCAGCGGGACAACCCGCAGCTGAAGGTCGTGCGCGCCTCCGACCGGGACCACGCCCTGACCCTGGCAAACGACCTGATCCAGCCGGGGGACATCGTCCTGGTCAAGGGCTCCCACAGTGTCGGGCTGGAGCACACGGCGGGGCGCCTGGCCCAGCCCGACACCATGGCCGGCGACCGCTAGACGACGATCAGGGGCCGGTCCGCGGGCGCCAACAGCAGCGACTCCAGACCGGCCACCTCGCCCACGCCCATCGTCAGGACCACGTCACCCGGCGCGGCGAGTGCGCGGCGACCGCATCGGCGGCCTGGGCCAGACCGCCGACCCAGCACACGTGGGCGCCGGCACCGACGGCCGCTTCCTCGACCTCGTCCCGGGCCGCCGGTCCGGCCGTCGAGGGCACCGCGTCGCGGACGGGCAAGAGCACCACCTCGTCCGCGAGCACCACGCCCCTCCGCGTGCCCAGGACGCGCACCCGCGTCGAGCCGCACGGCTCGAACACGACGATCACCCGCCCGCCGGCCAGCTCCCGCGCGGTGCTGACGTCAGAGACGATCACGCTGCGCTCAGCTGGCCCGCTCGCGTTCTTCGGCTTCCAGGTCGTCGCAGAGATACCGCAGCTCCTGGGCCTGCAGGTGGAGCACTTCGGTGATCTGAGCCAGCTTCTTCTCCCGCTTGGCCCCGGCTGTCGTCCTGTGTTCGTCCACGACGATCTCGCTGATGAAGTGCGCGAGGTGCTCCAGCCCCATAAGGCTCAGGGAAACCTGGCTGCTCCGGTCCAAGTCCGGTACCTCGGCGGGGGGTTTTGGCCGCCTTGTGTAGGCGCAAGGCGGCGCCCAGCAGCCGAACTAGTGCCGTATCAGGCAACGTTCGCCTTGTAGTTGGGGACGTGGTTCAACGCCGTGGGTCTGTCGGTGTCTGCCAGAATCGGCGGATGCTGAGCATCGGAACGATCGTGATGGGGGCCGCTGATGTGCGGCGGGCCGCGGAGTTCTGGAGTCGGGCACTGGGCTACGTCCCTCGCGATGGTGAGGTGAAGGACGACTGGGCGGTACTGGTGCCGGCCGACGGCTCCGGTGCCGCACTGGCCCTCGACCTCAGTACGACGCCCGTGCAGGAACACCCGAGAATCCACCTCGACCTCTATGCCGGCGACGCCGCCGATCAGGAGGCCGAAGTGGCGCGACTGATTTCCCTGGGCGCTGAACGCGTCGACTGGGACTTTTATCCGGACGATGCCGACTTCGTCGTGCTCGCCGATCCCGAGGGCAACCGCTTCTGCGTCATCGACACCAGTCACAGCTGACGGACACGGGGGCTCGGATGGCGGAACGCGTGCGGGTGCGGGAGATCGACGGCGACGAAGGGCGGCGGCTGCTGCGGATCATCCGCCGCGGCACCGGGTCGGTGGTGACCTGGCGGCGGGCCCAGATGGTGCTGCTGTCCGCGCAGGGCATGGCGGTGGCAAAGATCGCCGAGGTCACTTTCACCAGCGCCGACCGAGTCCGGGATGTGATCCACAACTTCAACGCCGACGGCTTCGACTCCCTGTATCCGAAGTACAAGGGCGGGCGGCCGAAGACCTTCACACTGCCCGAGCGCCGCGAGATCAAGAAGATCGCGAAGTCCAAGCCGGCCGAGCACGGCCTGCCGTTCTCGACCTGGAGCCTGACCAAACTGGCGGACTTCCTGGTCGCCGAGGGGGTGGTCGACGACATCAGCCACGAGGGCCTGCGCATCCTGCTCCGCGAGGAAGGCGTCTCCTTTCAACGCATAAAGACCTGGAAGACCTCCCGCGATCCGGACTACGCCACCAAGAAGGCCCGAGTGGAGCACCTGTACGCGATCGCCGACGGCGAGGTCATACCCGAGGATGGCGAGCCCGAAGTGGTGGTCTGCCTGGACGAGTTCGGCCCGCTGAACCTGCAGCCGCACCCGGGGCGGCAGTGGGCCGAACGCGGGGGCAGGCACAAAGACCCCGATCGCGAGCCCAGGCCCAGGCGGCGGGCGACCTACACCCGCCCGCACGGGGTGCGGCACCTGTTCGCCGCCTATGACCTGGCCAAGGACAAGCTCTACGGCCATATCAAGAAGACCAAGAACCGGTCGAAGTTCCTGGAATTCTGCCGCTACCTGCGCACCCTCTACCCACCGACAGTCCGCCTGGCGATCGTCTGTGACAACTACTCCCCGCACCTGACCACCAAGCGGTGCCGCCGTGTCGCCGACTGGGCAGAGGCCAACAACGTCGAGATCGCCTACACCCCGACCAACTCCTCGTGGCTGAACCGCATCGAGGCCCAGTTCACAGCCCTGCGCTACTTCACCATCGACGGCACCGACCACGCCAGCCACATGGAGCAGGGCAGCATGATCCGCCGCTACATCATCTGGCGAAACCGCCACGCCGACGACCAGCGACTACGTGCCGTGGTCGGCAGGGCAAACGTTGCCTGATGCGGCACTAGTTGGGCACTCTGCGGGGGAACGGTGGGAGTATCGGTGCTGGGCAACGGGTCGCCTGGGAAACCCAGGACACCGGGCCCAAGGAGTCGCAGTATCTCCTCCGTGCACACGGCGTAGCGCACCTTGCCTCCCTGATCCGGGACCAGGACCTCGAACTTGTCGCGGTCACCGGCAGTGGGGATCCGGGCGGGCAGATGCCGGATGACGGTGGTGCCATGCCCGAACTGCTCAGTCACGGCCCGCGCGCCGACCAGGGTCCGGGCGAGCGCCGGCCCGGATGCGGTGTGACGGGCGGGGCAATGACCGGGAACAGGCGGTTGTCCTGGCGCACGCCAGGCAAGATCAGGGGAGGCGAGTGGAGGGGAGCGCGCAGCATGGCCGACTCGGGTGAGCGGGTCATCAAGGTGGAGGACAGCCGCGGCAAGCCGGTGTACCGATGGATGCTCGAGCAGCAGCCGTGGCCGTTCGTCGAGCCGCTGAAGTGCGCTGGCTGTACGCGTCCGGTGTCCATCGTGCCGGCCTACCTGCGCCTCGGCTCGCCGGTCTCGGCGCACTTCCGGCTACACGAAGGCCACGACGATGGCTGCCCGCTGAACCCGACACAAGTCATGACCGACATCGCATTCGGCTCGCACGGGCTGGCGAAGGTCATGAAGAACGGCACGCTCCGGCTCACCATCCCCGCTCACGACCCTCCAGTCCCGCCAGCGCCCACTGCGGTCGGGGGAGAGCCCGAGGACGACGAGGAGCGAGCCCGGCTCCGGGTCACCACGCTGCGGCCTTGGCTGCCCCCAGCGCTCAACAGCGCGGTGAAGGTGTCCCAGCTTCTCCGGCGGTGCGACTTCGACCCTGACTTCGCGGAGTTGTTCACGGTCGAGTACCGCAACAAGCGCATCGCCTGGAGCGAGTTCTGCTACGGCCCCGACGATCTCTCCTACGGGCAGCTTCACGACCGGGTGACGGCAGCGAAGGGACGCTGGCTCGAACACCCGGTGGCGGTGCACGGGACAGTCCTGCAGACCGGCATGGCCGGCACCAAGCCCTACGCAGTCCTGGCGACCGGGATCCCCTCTAGGCAGGCCGGCCGGACCGTGGAGGTGGTGCTGCGCAGCGCCTTTCCGACCTTGTTGGGCAAGGAGCTGCAGGTGGGGATGCAGGTGCTCGCGGTCGGGGCCGGGTGGAAGATCTTCACCCCGCAACGGCGCAGCGTCGACGAGGTCCAGCTATGGATCAAGGAGCACTGGCACCTCGCCTTCTGGACATGGGACAAGGACACCAAGCAGACCGGTGCCCCGATGTGCCCGCTGCCTCTGACCCCAGAGCAGCGTCGCGACAGTCGCCCGCCCGGAGGTTCCGGTAGTCGGCCGTCCTCTCGGGGCAGCCGCCCGGCAGCCGCGTCCCGGGCGCCGGGCCCGCTGCGTGTCTCCACGCCACGGGAGGTGAGCCGGACCGCTGAACCACCAGGTCTTTCCGTCGCAGCGGGGGAAGCCTGCTCGGAGGACCTCGCCCGGCTCACCCTCAAGGCGTACGCGAAGCCGGACAGCACAAGCCCGCTGACCGCCGTCGATCAACCCCCGAATGCACCCGCCCTTCCGGCCGTCGCTCCCCGCCCGGCGCCACCCATGCCGGAGGCGCCCCCGGGCTCAGCCACGCCTGGAGCAGCTGCTGCCCCCGACTCACGACCACAGCCAGCAACTCCCGCCGCCTCACTGCCGCCCCGGCCCTTGCTTCCACCTCCGCCGAGCCTGCCCGAGCAGCCAGCGGGCGGAGCGTCAGTACCAGACACGAGCCCCCAGCCGGAAGCGGCAGAGCCGAAGCTGATGCGGCGGCTCTTCGCTCGGTGGCGACGCGGTCGGTAGACGCTCCGAAGTTCTTTGTCGCCGAGATCCAGACGACCTCCAAACCGTTGTCAGTCCGGTGCATGCGTGGTGCAGGCAGCCGTGGGCGGACGGCCGGGTCACGGCGCCATGGGGACAGTGTCCTTACCGGGCGAAATGCTGCGGCGGTGGGCTTCCGGGGTTCCCGCGTGGGAAGCCCACCGTCGTCGCCGTGCGCTGCCCGACAGCCCTCCACGAGGACGACCAGATTTCACCCACCGCACCCCGTTGCGCTCATCGTAATTCTTTGCAGAGAATGCATCTGTGAGTATCTTCGACGACATCGCAGCCATCGTCCATCCCATGCCCGAACCCGGTGACGTGCCGGAGGACGTGTTCAACGACGTCTGCCACGACGTCGACGCCGCACGGAAGGAGCTGGCGTTCAACCTGGAGATGGCCTGGGACGCGGACTCGGACAACGAGCCGCTGCTCTCGGCCATCGGCGCCGCCCGGTACCGCAAGGAGCAGGCCGAGGCCGAGATCCGACGCCTGGTCGCGTACGGGCGGGAGTTCACCCGGCCCCGTCCCTACAAGCTCGCGGACCTGGCCGCCGCTTCCGGGATGTCCGTCTCCGGGGTCCGCACGGCCTACGGACACGGTGACGTGGCCGCGGTCGAGCAGGGCATCGGCCGCAAGCCCCGTGAATGGCGAGCCACCTCCCCGGACGACCCGCCTGAGGCGGGGAGCGAAGCATGAACCAGTCCGCCCCGCAGCCGCGGCCAGACACATGCACGTGTTCCCGGCCCTGGGCCGAGCTGATCACGGCTATCGAGGGCCGGCACCTCGCCGCCCGTCCTGCCGAGAGCCTGGGACCGGCCGCCGCCCTCTTCCAAGCGCGCTGCGCTTCCTGCGGCGCAACCTATCCGGGTCCGTGGCGGCTGGTGCCCGGCCAGACCAGGGCGGCGTGATCACCGGCCTCGCGCGGTCGGCCGATGAGGTTCGGCAGCGGGTCAGCCCTCGCCCGCTGCCACGCCCCGAGTAGAACGGATGCGCTCCCCTCGGCGCCCGTGTCGTGCCGGACTTCTCCGCCGGCTACCCACCCGATGCGGAGTTGGCGGGCCCATTTCAGCACCTGGGCCGAGGTCGGATGGTGTTGTCGGATGCGCCTGCGTCGGCCGGGTCAGCGGTGGTCGTCGAGGAAGACGCGGGCGTGCTCGTCGAGCTCGGCCGCGACCCGTACGCCGCGGGCTCGGTACGGGCGCAGGTCGGCGCGTAGGGAGCGGACGGCCTTGAGGGTGCGCGTGGACTTCACCCCGGCCATGGTGTCGATCGCGCGCCCCCAGGTGCCACATGCCTGCTCGATGCTGCCTTGCTTGGCCTGCTGTTCGGCCTGGGCGACCAGGTCGAGGGCGATGATCCGCGCGTACGTTGCCCCAGGCCGGCTCGCCGCGGCGGTCGCGTACCGGTGGGCGGCGTTGGGGCGGTCGCCGAGCGTCTCGAAGACCTTCGCCGTACGGGAGTGGACGGTGGCCGTCGGCGGGCCCCACACCAGCGCCCAGAACGGCACCTCGTCCCCGCCCCTGGCCGCCAGCGCGGTCTCGGCGAGCTGAACGTCGGCGAGAGCATGGCGGGTCTGGCCGGTCTTGGCGAGCGCGTGCGCGTGGGTGATGGCGAAGAGCGCCTCGACCTGCTGGCCGACGCAGCCCCTGGCGCGCTCCCAGCCGGATTCGGCCAGGGCCAGGCAGTGCTCGGGCCGGTGCAGCTTCATGCCCTGCTGCGACATCGTGCGCATCACGAAGCCGTCCTGACCGGGGACGCCGGACGCCCGCGCGAGGGCGAGGGACTGGAGATAGTAGCGCTGGGCGAGGCCCTGCTCGCCGCTGTCGTACGCCTTCCAGCCGCACAGGTGGGCTGCTGCTGAGGCGACCGAGAACGCCTCGGCGCGGACATCCTCATTGGCGAACCGGCCCCGGCACAGCTGCGCGACGTCGGTGATGAGGTATTGCACGAACGCGGCCCGTCCGTGCTGACCGCCGTGGCGCTCGTCCCTGTCCATGAAGAGCTTCACCATGTCGCGGACCGCAGCAACGTCGGCGTGTCCGACGAGGCCGCCGCCGCTGACCGAGCGGGTGCGGGCGGCGGCTTCCTGGACGGTCTGGAGCGGGAGGGTTGCCGCGGCCATGGAGTAGGCGGAGGCGGCCAGGAATCGGCGGCGGTTCACATCGGCCTCCCCGATGGCGGTGAGCGTCTCGATCGGATCGAAGTCCAGCGTCAGCCCGATGCTGTCATCTTCACCACCGCCAGGGGAACCGAGTCCGAGAAGGTGTTACCGCAGGGTGGGTCACAGGGTCACGAGGTCTGCCCGGGGGCGGAAATGAAGCGGAGGTGGGCGAGGGCCTTGTCGTCGTGGCACTTGTAACGGGGCCAGCGTCGGCCGTCGGAATCCGTGGCTTCGGCCTCGTGGATGGTCCGCACGACGTGGCCGGGCCCCTGGGCCCGGCAGGCGCCGGCCATCTCTTCCCAGGAGGAGTAGAGGCCGTAGTCCTCGACGCCTGAGCTGACGCCGTCCGTCATCACGAGGATGTCGGTGATGTCGGAGGTGGGCCAGGAACGCACGACGGCGTGCCGGGCGGCCTCGGGGACGGCTTCGGCGACCCAGTACCCACCGGGCACCTGCTGGTTGACGTGGAGCATCTGGTGGGCCCGCAACTGCTGAAGAAGGACACGGTGTCCAGGGTTGTCGAAGCCCCGTCCGGAGCGCAACGCTGCCTGGTATGCCGTGAGCTCGGGGCGGTCTGCGACTAGCCGGGCGAGCCGGTCGTCGCGGACTTGGCGGATCTGCCCGCTGGTCGTGAAGGCCACGACAGGGCTGTCGGCCAGCACGAGGGTGTCGATGCGATCACCGCAGTGGCGAAGGATGGAGACGGTCGCAGCCGGTGAGGCTCCCGGAACCAAGCCGTGGTCACGGACCATGGTGGCGATGGCGCTTTCGAGCAGCTGCCGTAGGTCGACGTCGGGGGCGTCGTTGAGGCCGGCGACCAAGTGCTCGCCGAGCATCTGGGCGTACCAGCCTCCGCGGGGCTGGTCGTCGGAGACCGTGGAGACCCCGTCCAGGACAATGACGGCTTCAGGTGCTTGGTGGATGCGGTCTTCGCTCGGTCGGCCGCCGCCAGGGAGCTCCCCAGTCGTGACCGAGAAGCCGGTGTGAATCACAGGGGTGGGGGACGTCATGGCGGGATCATTCCAGCCGTCGGACCCGCGATGACCACGTTCCGGTCAAGAGCCTCCTGCACGCACAGTCACAAGGTGTGGCGTCCCTGAGTATCGGAGTGCTCATGATCAGCGACCCTGCCGCTGCCCATCCCGCCCGAATTCCGGTATCTGCCCAGCACCGAATGCTCGGGAAGCGACGGACCCTACACACTCGCAAGACGGCCTGAACGAGGCGAAGTCACTGGTCTGACTGCAGCCCGGGCGGTGGTGCCTGCTGAATCATTCCGCAGGCCAAGGGGCTGGCAGCGTTGGGTCATCACGTTCCTCACGCTGCCGGTCGATCGCTCCAGCCTCATGAAGCCGGCCAATGTGTGGGTCTGCCTCATGTCCGCTTGGTCTGCGGCACCGCTGGGACGGCCGGGCGTCGCATAGAGGGCAGCTCAGGCTCAGCGGACACGTGAAGCCGTCGATGAGGCCACCGCACGCCCAGCCGCACTCCGCGGTGCCCAGGGCGAGACCGCGGCGGTCGATGAGGATGCCGGCGCCGAGCAGCTTCAGGTAGTCAGCCTGGTAGAGAGGAGCTGGCACCGGCTGAGTGGTCCCATCAGCGCCAAGTCGAGCGCGGTATTGAAGCACAGTCCCTCCTCTAGTTCGGGTCTCGTAGGTGCCGTCACGCGGCCGTGAGCTCCGCTTCATCGAGCAGCAGCATGGCCTGATCGAGCACGGTGAGCCTGACGTTGCGGTAGAAGAGGGCGGGCGGCCAGAACAGCTCAATCGGTTCCTGCATCCGCGTGGTGAACCACAGCGCCTCACGCATGCTCTCCAGCACGTCGCGCGTCTGGCGGCGTCGCCACGCTCGGCCCGCCCACGTTCGCGCTCCGGCAACGTAGGTGTCCACCAGCTGCTGGAACTGCACCAGCGCCCGACGCAGGTGGTCCTCCGCGACCCAACCGGCGCTGCTCCGACTCAGGCCGTATGCCTCGTAGCGGTGCACGAGGGCGGTGGCCGCCTGGATCTCCCGCACGACGTCGCTGGACGCCAGAGCGTGGGTGAACTGCTGAGCCGTGATGCGGCGGGGGCGAGCGTGGCGGGCCGTGAGCACGAGGTCCTCCGAGGCTGGGGCGGGGTGAGGGCCACAGCTTCGGGCGGTACCTCGCAGAAGCGAATCTCTCGCGAGAACCGCCTCGGCGCCATCCACCGTCCGCGGGGTCTGGCGCTCGGTCACAGGGCGTTGAGTGCTTCCTCCGTAGCTGCGGCGACCCCGCCCACCTTCTGCGCCAGCTCCATCAGTTCCTTCTCCTCCGGCTCATCGGCGTTATCGAGGATGCCGGGGAGCTCGCCACCCGTCGCGGCGATCACACGCATCGCGCGCAAGAACTCCTCGTAGCGGTCAGCTTCTGCCAGAGCGGCCTTGCTCGGGGGTGCGACGGCAGGCTGGACAGGCTCCTGCGGCTCGTCGTCGAAGCCGTCAGAGTCGAAGTCGGTTTCAGCGCCCCAGCCTTCGCTGTCGTCACGCCGCGAGGCGGGGGCCGCACCGCCCTGCCGGGCCTGGGGCTCATCCTCGCCGGCCCACATGTCCTCCTCCGACGGCGCGTTCCGAGAGTGCGCACGGAGCGTCTCGTTCACCGCCTCATCCATTTCCTCCGGGCTGTCGGCATCGGCCAGGCGGCTCTCCAGAGCGTTGATCACTTCGGCGTCCCGGCTCGGAGCGACCTGGCGCAGGGCGCGCTCGGTCAGCTGCAGCTCCAAGGCGTCGTCGCCGAGCCGTTCGGTCAGCTGGTGGGCGAAGGCGGCGAAGCGCGCCAGCCGGTAGCGGTGCGCTCGGGAGGAGTTGGTGAATTCCTTGAGTACGTACTCGCGCGGGTCTCGGTAGCCCAAGGGCTCCCACGCCTTCACACGGACGATCTCCGTCATCGTGCCGTCCAGCTCATCGGCCAGATGCAAAGCGCGTTCCGTCAGAGTCCGTGCGTACTCCGGAGTGCAGGGTGTTCCCGGGTCGTCGACGACGACGCCGGTGATGACGCTCGTCTCAGGCTTAGTCGCCTTCTCAAGGCTGGTGTCGGAAGTGTGGTCCATGGTGATCTCCGGGGGGTCCGCCGCTGAAGCTGATGCACGGAGCACTGTGCCGAGCAAAGCGGACACCCTCCTCGGCCGGGAACCGAGCGGTCGCTCTGGTGGGGCGTGGGGGTGCTCTGGCGGTTGCGGCAGGTGTCGGCCGGGCACCGGTGCACGCCGGCAGGGTGGTGGCATCGACTCGGAAATGCTCTGCGCGGTCGCTGTTTCTCTTGCGGCGTGGTGGCCGGAGCCGGGACGATACCGTCACTGCGGTGGCAGCCCGCACGGCCCCCGGTGGCCGCGGAACTGCGGGCAGATCCGGCTGAGCCGGTCGATCCACCGGCAGCAGTAGACGGTGAACGCCCCCTCGGCTGGGATGTGCCAGAGCGCCTCGTTCTGTTCCCGCTGTCGTTCCGAGGGCTGCTCGGGGACGCGGAAGACATCGCCCTCGGTAAGGCCCAGCTCGACGTCGTTGTCGAAGCGAATGCAGTACGGGAACGGGGTGACGTACTGCCGGACCAGCATCACGCGGCCGAGCGCCCCGGCCGGCACGTCATGGGTGACGGAGTAGTCCGCGGGCTCCGCCCCCCATCCCTCCTCCGCCTCCAGGTCCTCGTCCGGGTGCGACCCCCGAAGGCGGTGGCTGGCCCTCACCCGGTCGCCGACGTGCAGTGTCAAGGAGCCCACCCGCACCCGGCGCACCAACTCCAGACGGTCCAGCAGCGAGAGCTTCTCCAGGAGGTCGTCGAGCTGCGTGTTCATCCGACCGCCGCCCCATCGGTGCTCTTCTTGGTGGGAAGGGCGGCGAGCGGGGATCGGTGGCCCTTGGGCGTCGCGTGGACAGCCGGCCAGTCGATGCGGCGACTTCGGACCAGCCGGTCCAGGTCGGCTTGGCGGTAGAGGCGTACCAGGGTGTGGTGCCATCCCTCGACGATCTCGGAATGGGTGAGCAGGCCGGCCCGTAGGAGGTTGTCGAAGTCGCTCTCCCTCACGCCGAGGGCCTTCGCCGCCGCGTCGCGCATGTGTAGGCGGCCCGCGGCCGAGGCGCGTTGGACCGTACGGCGGTCGCGGAAGGCTTCCAGAGCGAGGCCGCAGTAGAGCGGGCGGGCGCGGTACTCCCCCCTGACGGGAAGGTGCCCTCGGCGGGAGAGCTCGGCGGCCGTGCCGGAATGGACAGTGATCGAGAAGCGGTCGGCGAGGTGTCGTTCGGCCCGGGCGGCGCCGACGTCCGGGAGTGTCCCGGTGGCCTGCTTGATGGTGTCGATGCGGGCGATGGCGTCGTCGAAGACGGCGCGCGACCAGCGCTCGCCGTTGACGTCCGGGCCGGGGATCAGGCCGAGGCGCTGGGCGCGTTCGAACTGCCACAGGTGCAGGCCGGAGCGGCCGGGGAACTGCATGGGGCCGTAGGACTTGAGCGCGGTAGCGGTCGTGGTCACGTCGGTTCTCCGTCCGTGGTGTTGCTGCTCTGCGGGACGATCACCGCGTACATGGCGTTGCCGGTAAGCGCCAGGACTCCGGTGATGGCTGACGAGTCGCCACGTAGCTCGAAGAAGATGTCCAGCATCCGTGCCCGGCCCTCCGCGCCGTGCGGGACCTGCTCCAGTACGCTCTGCACGGCCACTCGGGCGCGCGCGGTGGCCGACACCAGGTCCTCGACGTGCTCGAGAGCCTCGTCGAGCCGCATGCCCCGCATGGCCCGCAGATCTTCGGCCACGCTGAGCGTGGTGACTGCGTCGGCGCTATCGAGCACCAAGCGCTTCAGGTCCGGAACGCCCGCGACCGTACGGAGTTGGTCCGGGCACCTCTTGAAGATGACGCCGGACAGAAGCATCTGCGCGACATGCAGGGTGTAGGAGAAGCCGAACTGTTCGGCGTGGGTCGCCATCGCCGGCAGGCCGGCCAGCGACGAGGCACCTGGTCGGGCGTGGGCCACCCAGCACTCGGCGGCGCGTTCCTGCACGATCTTCCAGTAGGTCACCGGTACTCCTCGTCGTACTCGAAACCGTCGGCCTCGGCTTCGTCGGCCCACCGTTCCTCATCGGCCGCGTCGAGCGCGTACTCGATGCTCCTTTCCTCGTCCGGGTCGTAGGGCTCGGCGGCCTCGTCGGCCATCGCCTGGTGGTAGGCGGCTTCGTTCTCGGCCTCGTACTCGGCCCGCTGCTGCGGGGTGAGGGACGTCAGCCACGCTTCGTGCTTGGCGTGCTCGGCCGCGTCCCGGGCCTCGACGTAGCCCTGCCAGACGTAGGCGGCGAAGTGCGGATCGTCGCCGCACCACGTCCAGTGGCCGGGGTGGCCGTCGGGTTGGGCGCAGCGGCCTCCGTCGATGGGGTGTGCGAAGCCGCGGCAGCGCAGGACGAGTTCCGTCGAGGGAGTACGCGGCTGGCGGCCGGCAGGGGCGTGGTCACGCTCGCGGCGCAGTTGGGCGAGGACATCGGGGAAGCGGCGCCCGGTCGTACGGGCGATCTCCCGGGCCTCGCGCTTGAGGTAGTCACTGCCGGTCTTGGTCACGGTCGCTCCACAGCGGGACCCCACGCTTCCCGCCGGACGTCGCGTGAATGGGCGCAGCCGGACAGACGGATCCTTCGGGTGGTGCTGCGCGGGACCCTGGTGCAGTCCTTGTCCGGCGGCGCTGCCCCGGTGCGGCGTGGGCGCGGGGCGGCAGCGGAAAACGGCGGTTCGCGACATGCCGTGTCGTACGGCTACACGGTACCGGCTGCCACCGACACAGAGGCAAGACCGCCGGGCGGTGACCGGTGTTGCGCGAAGGCGCCTGGTGATGCGTCAGGCTGGGATCGGCACGGGAAAGGAGCAGTTGGTGGCCACCAAGGCGCAGGCGGCATGGGAAGCGCTGAACGCACGGCAGCAGACGTACATGACCGTGCTGTACGACCACGACCAGGCGGCGGAGACCGCAAGGGCGCAGGACGCCGCCGCCGGCTACTACGACGACACACCGGCATCGGTGTGGCGATGGATCGACGTGGTCACGCCAGGAGCGAAGCTCACCTCGGTGCAGCGGGCCCTCGCCCTTCGGGACGTCCGGGACGACGGCGCCGGATCGACGCTCCAGGCGCTCCAGCGGTACGGGCTGATCGAGGTCCGGGACGAGGTCGTCGAAGGGCCCCGGGGGAAGTCCCGGACGGTGAAGGCGAAGCTCACCCGGGCGGGGCGCGCGACGGTGCGGGCGGGAACGAAGGAGCCGGGCAGGCGCCGCGCCGGTGAGCTGTCGGAGTACGCGTGGGAGCGCCTCGTCCGGCTGTGGAGGGCGGACCCGGGCACGGTACGGATCTGGGGCCACAACACCTACGAGGCACTCATCGGCCGCCCGTCCCCGCCGTACGCCGAGGGCAAACAAGGCGACTACCGGATCAGCGAGGCCGGACGGGAGCACTACCGCACCCTGTGGGCCCGCTACGCCGTGCTGTACCCGGACGTCGCCGCACCGGACCCGGACGGCGGTCCCGAGCCGTGGCCGGCCGAACTGCAGCGGACGCTGGACCGGATGAAGGGCGCGATCGAGCTGGCACACCGGGCCCAGTGGTCGGCGCACCGCCGGTGGGAGGAGGCGGAGAAGGACATCGGGAAGACCGCGGCGCCCCGGGAGGGGGAGGCTGACGCGGAGTGGCACGCCCTGCTGCTGGAGCAGGCGCAGGCCCGTAGCACGCTGGCGCTGGCGCACCGGGAGCGGGCGACCGAGGAGGCGGTCGCGGCCATCCGCCGGTACGCGCACGCCGTCTGCGCCGCGTACACCGCCGCGGTCGAGGGCCGCCCGACCGGGGCGGACCTGACCGCCGCGGTGGTGGCCGCGGCCGACGCGGGCCGGGACAACGCGAAGGTCCCGAAGCCGCCGGTGTGCGGCCTGCACCGGGTCGACACCGCCGTCCAGGAGGCGTACGGCACCCTGGCCGGCACCCGGACCCGCAAGCGCCCGCTGCCCAAGCAGATGCAGCCCGCCGCACGGTCCGTGTGGCGGGACTGGACGGACCCGCCCCAGCACGACCTGGTGGTGCTCCGACTCCTGGAGTTGGCGCGGACCGTGGCCTCATCCGTGGACGGGGGCGCGCTGCGCCGGGAGCTGCACCCGCCCACCGTGCCGGACGCTCCGGCCGGCGGGCCTCCGGAGGCTGGTGTCACGACCGGGTGAGGGCCCGCTCGGACGACGTTGGGCGGGCGTGACCGGCGGCGGGGGCGTCGAGGGGGCACCACCCGCCGCGGACCAGCCGGTCGTTGAGGAGGTCGAGCACGTCCGCATCCTCACCGTCGAAGTCGGGCAGCACGGTGTGCGGTCCGACGGGGCCGGCGAGGAGCAGCGCCTGGCCGCGCTCGCGGGCGGCCGAGGCGAAGGCATCGGTGAGGTCGACGGCGCCGAGGAAGAAGTGCCCGTGCCCGGCGTCCGCGTCCGCTGGCGCGGTGGCCGCGCGTACGGCGACCCAGCTCGGCGCCAGGGGGCCGGTGCCCGGGTGCTCCAGGCGTACCGACCAGCCGTGCGCCCCCAGCTCCCCGGCGCCCTCGGCGGGAAAGCCGTCCTCGAGCAGGTTGAAGTCGAAGAACTCGTACAGGCTCGGGTGGGGTTCGTAGTTCTCCACCTCGGCGTTCAGCAGGAGCACGGGCAGCTGCGGGCCTTCGGGGTCGTCGCCCGGGAGCAGGTGCGCGGTGGCGGTGATCTCATAGGCCACCACGCGCTGCTCCCCGTCCTCGGTGCCGGCGTCGACGCGGACGGTGAACGGCTGCGAGGGGACTTCGGCTGGCACCGCCCAGCGGATCTCCGAGGACGCGCAGGCGAAGTGGGCGTACTGCGTCATCATCACGTGCGTGCCCGGGTTGAGGTCGGGGTCGAAGACGGACACGGTGAACTGCACGCTCGTGGGGTCGGTGGCGGTGTGCACGTCCTCCCCGCACTCGTAGCAGTCGTACCGGCGTGCGGTGCGCTCGGCGAGGAAGGCGCGAAGGTCGTACTCGACGCCGATCTGGTCCCGGCCGTCGACGAACCGCTCGACCTCCTTGGTGAGGACGAAGCCGGGCTCCGGGGTTGCCTGCTCGGCACGCGGGGTGCGCAGGCTTTGCAGGGCGGCGGTGTACGGCATGCCGGTCTTCTCGGCGAGGGCGCGAGCACGGGTGGCGAGGCTGTTGCTGGTGTTCTGGTTCTTCGTCACGGCGGACAGCTCCATGGGCGGGTCTCCCACGCCGGCGCCGCCCCAGTTCGCTCGGAGGAGGGTTGCGCGGTGCTGCTCCACGGGCCCTCGCCGACGTGTCGCCGGTGCCGGTCTCCTGGCCGACGGGCCTTCGACCCCTGCGTGCCACTGCTGCGTGGGAGCGGGTGGCGGGTCTGCGCGGTGCGTGTCCAGCGCTGAGGGCAGCGTAGCGGCTGCCGCTGACGCCCGGACCGCACACGCCGGGCCCGCCAGGTCCGGCGTACCAGCTGTCTTCGGCAGCGGCGGGCACGACCGCTAAGTCGCGTTCAGTAGCGCCGGGCCGGTTTTCGGACAATCAGCTGCGACCCGCCGTCTGACTCGTGCGTGGGACGTACGGTGAACCGACGCCTACGGCGGGACGTTCCCCCGTCGTCCCGCCGTGGGAGTCCTGTCCTGCATGGTGCGTGCTGTCTGAGTGCGAGTCGGGACTACAGTCCGTTCATGGATGGGCGTCAGGCTGGGAGCGGCCGTCGCTGCAGGACGTCTCGGCACATGGGACCTCTCGGACGCGCCAGTTGCCGTTCCTCGGAGTGTGGTCGCACAGGCGGCGCTTGACCTCCCCGTGGATGCATTCCTCGCTGATGTGAAAGTGGCGGGTGCGCTTCCGTTCCGGCGCGGCCGGTGGGGTGGTGCGTCCGGCTTCCGCTGTTGTTCGGACCTGGTCGGGGTGTGCCGTCCGCAGCAGCTCGGTGATCGGCGACTCGGGCCCAGCAAGATCAGGGGTGGGGGCCGTGTGGGGGCGCAGCAGCCGCTTCGCGTCGAGGGGATGTTCGTCATCCGGCCGGGCGTCAGGCGCCAGGAGGATGCAGGGGGTGCCTCGGCGGTCGGGCCCGTGGGGCAGGTCGGCAGGGAGGAGATCGGGCTCCATTCCGTCATCGAGCAACTGGATGATGCGGAACAGGAGCTGCTGCGGGCTGGTGGGGTCGGCATCCGCCACCTGCCAGGCGGAGTGGTGCGGAGAGACTGCCGGCAGAGATGGAAGACGTGCGGGCCAGGGGTGGCCAATGGTGTGGAGCCGACGGCCGTCGGCTGCGAGGACTGCTTCCAGCCACCACAGGTCGCCCTCTTGGCCGAAGGTGAGATAGGCGGCTCCTGGGATCTGCTCCTGGAGGGTGGAGGCGATCAGCGTGATGACGTCCCGGGCGGCGTCGCGGCGCAGGGCGGCGATGTGCTCGTAGGTGAGCAGCGGGGAGATTATCGGAGGGGCGGGCACGGAGTGGGGTCCTCTCGGTCTGTGAGGTCTTGGGTGATCTCTCGGTGCCATTCACGGTGCTCACGAGCGCGCTCGGTGCCGTGGTCGAGAGACTTGAGGCTGTGTCCCGGGCAGCACCAGTCGCGACGCTTCCCCAGGCGGGTCATCAAGGCCGCCACGTGTTTTCTCCCTGTCCTGTTTCCTACGTGCCTCCGGCGGGCCAGGCGGAGTCCGCCTGGCCCGCCGGTCGGTCGGTTTCGGCCGTGCTAGAACGGCGGCTCGTCGGTCGGAGGGGCCGAGTTGGTGGCCCACGGGTCCTCGGCGGGCGGGCCTCCCGCCACCTTGGTTGCCTGGCGGGCGTTGCCGAATTCCTCACGGCCCGTGCCGTTGCCGGTGGTCTTGGCGATCTTGGCCGTGGCGTTCTTGAGGCTCGGCCCGACCTCGTCGACGTCCAGTTCGTAGACCGTGCGCTTGGTGCCGTCCCGGTCCTCGTACGACCGCTGCTTCAGTCGGCCCTGCACGATGACGCGCGTGCCGCGCTGGAGCGATTCCGCGGCGTTCTCCGCCGCCTGCCGCCAGACCGAGCAGGTCAGGAACAGGCTCTCGCCGTCCTTCCACTCGTTGGTCTGCCGGTCGAAGGTGCGCGGGGTGGAAGCCACACGGAACTTCGCGACCGCCGCGCCGGAGGGAGTGAAGCGCAGCTCCGGATCGTCGACGAGGTTTCCGATGACGGTGATGACGGTCTCTCCTGCCATGCAGCTTCTCCTGGTGTGAGTGGGTGGTGGCCGGCGCACACGTTGCCGGGGGGATGGCGCGGTGTGTGCCGACCACCGTGGGGTGGTGACGAACGAATGGTGTCGGGAGAGTGCGTCGGCGGCGAGATCTCGCGAATCTCAGGCTGCCGACACTTCGTGGGTGTTACGTCGATGGGCCACGGCCGCTGCCTGCGCACGCAGGTAGTCGGCCATCTCCTGCGGTTCGTCGCGGAGGTCGAGGAGTTCGTCGGCGAGGCGCCGCGCCAGGTCTGGCTGATGCCAGGACAGAGCCTCCAGCAGCCGTGTGCTCATGCCAGCCAGGGTGGTGGTCATGGCGGTGTAGGCCAGTAGCTGAACGTCTGGGTCGAGGTACTGGCGTTCTGTCTCGGTGCGGCGCAATGCGGCCAGTCCTTGGTCAAGGATGTGGTGGCGCAGCTCGGTGGTGGACACGACGGGCGGTCCCCTTCATGTGGGGGTGGGGTAAAGGCATCGTCGCCCGCAATCCGGACACCCCCTGCTGGCCGTGCCATCCATGACCGGCACGGCCAGCAAAGGCGGATCAGACGCTGTGTACGACCTCGGGCCGCTGGTCGGCTCGGGCCACATACCGCTCTCCGAGTACCCGGGGCGCGCGGCCGGAGGCGCGGTCGAGCATCTCGGCGCGCCATCCGTTGCCGGGAGGGACCGGAACTCCGTGCGGGGAGACGGCGTCGATGGGGAGCTTGAGCGCCGCTGCCAGTTCACGCCGCTCGGCGGTGGTGATCTCCTTGCTTCCGGTCCGGCGCTGAAGGGCGGTGGTGATGTGCAGCCACCCGTCGGGCTTCCGCGTCACCGACCAGTGCTTGCCGGTCTGCTTGCGCAGACCCGCGCGGAGCCCGTCCTGGACGTCCTTCTCGCGGTCGAGCCGTACCGACTCCCGTCCGGCGGCGTCCGCCGGGTCAACGCTGATGCCGCCTTCCGACCACACCTTCGGCGTCTTGACCGGCTTGCCGGTCTGCCCGTCAACGGCGCCGGCCGCGTACAGCCAGCGGCCGTCCTGCGCCTTCGCGAACTGGTCCGCTCGGCTGCGCTCGCTGCCGCGCCATGCCGCCCGAACCTCCCTGATCTGCGCGTACGACTTGCGGGTGAACCCTTCCTCCGGGGCGTCCTTGGCCGTCTCCTCCCGAACCGGGGCGGCCGCGGGCAGCGGCGCGCTACGCAGCGGCGAGCCGACGGCCGGGTGGTCGGCTGCATACCGCTTGGCCATGGCCAGACCGACCACCCGCACGTGCCGGCAGGTGTGGTTCTTCTTGAAGTCCCGGCAGGTGCACTGCAGGGTGGCGCCGTCGTCCCGGTCCGTGGACAGCTTCATCTGCCCGTCCGCGTCGTTCCAGGCGACCGCCTGACCGGTCACGCTCGCGTCCAGGAACTTCGCACGCGCCTGCGCGACCGCGACCTTCCCCGAGGAGAGCTCCGTATCGATCCGTCGGCGGTCGGCGTAGAGCAGCGATCCTTCGTTGCCGAAGCGCAGTGCCGCGCTCGGCGGGACCGTCGCCACCGCCGGAGGCATCTGGACCGGCCGGCCGGCGGCACGGGCGGCCTGCTTCTCCGCCTTGATCCGAGCGCGGCGCGCGGTGTCGTCCTGCCCGGCCCGGGATCCGGACACAGGGCAGGAGTGGGCGGAGGTCATGGAGGCCCACTGGCCGCAGGTGGCGCACTTGCGCTGCACCGACGCCTCGGTCGCTTCAGCGACGTTCTCGAACTGGTAGGCGACGTTGTTGCCGTTCTTCGCCCAGACCGACTGGCTGACGTAGCTGGTCAGGGACGAGGCCGCCATCATCTGCTGGTACTGGCCGGGCGACATCCGGTAGGCGTACGTCTTGGCCGGCATCACCTGTCCGTCGCTTTTGCGCGTGTACGGCCGGGTCGTGACCTCGAGGTAGCCGGTGTCCGGGTTGTAGCCGACCTCCTGGATGCGAGCCGAAGCCGGAGCGTTCGACGTACGGGCCTTCGACAGAGCGGTGGCCGTGGATATCTGCGCAGGGTCGATCCCCGCGCCCAGGAGCCGCTTGTCGATGTCGATGCTTTTGGCGTACCAGTCGTCGTAGAGGGCGTTGTCGGCGTCGGTGAGCGGCGCGGTGTCGGGGTTCTGCCCGCGCAGCTCGGCGCGGCTTCGGATCTTCTCCCGGATCCGGTCGGCCTCGCGAGCGTGCTCTTCCACCTCGTCGAGCAGGGCCGCGTTCGGGCATTCGTCTCGTGCGTGCCCGAACTGGCCGCAGCCACCGATGCAGCGGATCGCCGCACCTGCGATCTCGGCCTTTTTGTCCTTGAACTGAATGCCAGCGTGATCCCGGTAGGCCTCCTCCGTCCTGGCCTGGTTACGGAGCTTCTCGAACTCCTCCTCGTCGTAGCTGCCTTGAGCCTCCAGATCGTCCATCTTGGAGTAGATCTCTTCCATCGCCCTCTGGCGCTCGTTGACCCGCTGGCGCAGGTTTTCAAGCTCCTCGACGCGACGGACGTTCGGGCACTCGTCCTTCAGGTGCCCGAACTGTGCGCACTGCTCGCACTTGACAGTGCCCTGGCCGACACCGCCCACGAGGGAGTTCGTGATCTGCTGGTCATGCTGCAGAGCCGCGTCACGCTCCCTGCGCATCTCCTCCATCTTGGTGAGCCCGGGGCCGATGTGCGCCCAGTTGTTGCGGGCGGCCTCATCCGCCCGCTCCTGGTGACCACGGATCTCCTTTTCCAGCTTCTTCCACCGCGCCCGGGCGTCGTCCCGCTGCGTGACGAGGAACTGGTTGGGGCAGGCGCTCCGCTCGTGCCCGAACTGGCCGCAGCCGCCCTCTCCGGTGCACTGCACGTTGCCGGTGCCTGGCTCGGCAAGCCGTACCCGCTGCGCCGAGGTCAGGGCCGGGCGGGTGGGAAGCGAGGCCAGCTTGGCCCGCCGTTCCTCCTCCATGATGCGCAGGGCCTCACGGGAGACGTTGCTCTGACCGATGTCGGCCTGCTGCCGGGCGGTGAAACCCGAGACGGCCAGCTGGTCACGCCACTTGTCCGTCAGGGAGATACGCGTGTTCTCCCGCTCCGACTTCTGCCGGCGGACGAGCGCCTTCCAGCGCCCGCGGGCCGCCGCGGCCGAGACGCCCATCGTGCGGGCGTAGACGTCGAAGTAGCCGTCCTTCGCCTCCTGGTTGCGCTGCAGGAGCACACCGAGGCGCTGCATCGCCGCCAGGTCCTGGCCGCGCATCTTGTGCTTGGGCTGCAGCGGCCGGCCGTGCTCGTCCTTCCCCGTCTTCAGCCGGGCGATCTCCTGATCGATCCGGGTGACCATCCCCGGCTGCCGGTCGCTGTCCCGGTACTTGTCGGCCTGCGAGATCCGCGGGTCGCTCTCGATCTGCTGCTTGAGGCCCTTGAGGAAGGCCAGCTGCTCCTTCTCGGTGGGAGCCGGGAAGCCCTCGTACTGGTGACCGAACTCGTGCACGCCCGACTGCAGCTCGAAGTCGTCGTAGTCCGTGTACCCGAGCTGCCTGAGCAGGTGCTTCTGATAGCCGATGACCGCCGAGCGGCCCTTGTTCTCGCGGCAAACCACGTTGTGCCCCTCCAGTGGATGTCTTACTGAAGGGCGATCATGCGACTCAAAGCGGACAGCCCCCTTTCGGACCGTCTGGGGCCGAACGGGGGCTGTCACTGGTCGTCGTCGCGGAAGTCACGGCGCATGGCGATGACCGGCGGGCAGAGCAGCAGCAGACCGATGAGACCGAGTCCCGGCCTGTCGAGCAGCAGGCCAAGGCCAGCGGTCGCTGAGCCGGCGAAGGTGAGCACCAGCATGGCCCGGCGCCGTTTTCGGTACTCGTTCCAGGCGGCGAAGGCGGCGGTCGGCGGCAGCAGGTGCATGGTGATGAAGGCGATCAGCTCCCTCACCGCTGGAGGCCTCCTTCTGCACGTGCGGGCGCCGTCGGAAGCCGCACCGCCGGCGCGGCCGTCACCTCAGGCGTCCGCGGCCGCGCTGCTCCCCAGGACGGAGGTGTACAGGTCGTCCATCGGCACGTACTCGCGCTCCTGCAACTCGATGACGCCGGCGCGTCCAAGAGAGGACAGGTACGTGAAGGGGTCGATCGGATCGAGGATGACGAGGTTCTCCGGGTGCTCGACCACCACGACAACCTTGCGGCCGTCGGGCATCTCGGTCTCCAGGCCTGAGGAGGGCTCGCTGACGTCCCCGTCGACGTACTCGCCGCGGTTGAGGACGAGGGGCACGGTCGCCGACCACTCGCCGAGCTCTTCCTCCGCCGGGTTGCCCAGGTCGTCCTCGGCCGGCGCCAGGTAGATCACTCCGGTGGGCACCGTGCCGGCGGCCGCGGCGGCCAGCAGCTGCTGCTCCTCCTCGTCGAGGCTGTTCCAGCTTCCGTCGTCGTGGGCGGTGGCGTTGATGCGCTGCTGCAGCGTGTGCCGGATCGTGGTGGCGTGCGCCGACCGGGCGTCGAACGCTGCGAGCTCGGCCTGGTCGATCGCGTCCTGGTTGCCGCTGGTTATGGCCTGCTCGAGGGCGGACTCCAGCCCGGCGTAGTCCGGGATGAGCTGGGCGAGGATGTCGGCTGGCCGGTCGGCGAACACGCGCAGGGCCTGGTCCCGCAGGACGGCTTCGAACGTGTGCGGCCGCTCCCGGCCGATGAGGGGGAGGGTGTAGCCGTGCCCGGGGGACTTCATGTCGGCGGTGTTGGTGACGACGACGGCCGGCGCGGGCCGGGCGGGGTCGCACTGCTCGACGCCGAAGTCGGGGATCTCGGGGTTGTTGATGGCGTTCATGTGGTGGCTCCTGGTCTGGGACGAATGTTCGGGGTGTGTCGTCCAGGTCGTCATCGACGGCCTGGACGTGGTCTAGGAGGTTGCGTCGAGGCTTTCCGCGGGCGGGAGGTGGTCATGGGCTTCAGGCAGTTGCTCGTTCCTCGGTTCCGGCAGGGCTAGGCGGCCAGCTCGTGGCTGGGTTGTGGGCGGGACGGTAGACGAAGGGGCGGACACCCTGGCTCGATGGCTTCCTCGCCCTCGGCGAGGAGTTCGTGCGCACGCTGGCTGCGCAGGCCGAGGCGGGCCAGGGACTCGGTCCAGTTGAGGCCCTCGTCCCGCAGGAATTCGAGTTCGAGGCGAAGCAGGTCAGGTGTCCACTCGCCGGAGCGCCCTGCCGTGCGTGTACCGAGGGGCTCGGCGGTCGGCTGGTCGATGGTTTCCTCTTCCCAGGCCAGCGGCGGGTCCCATCGTTTGGCCAGGGCTCGCTGGCGGGCGAGTTCGGAGGGCCCTGGCCGATGCGACAGTTGCCCCCAGGCCGCCAGTACGGCGGCTTTGACCGACGGGGTGGCACTGCCGGTCTGGTTGAAGTCGGTGAGGGACTTGACGGTGGTGCCGCCCGCGCGGGCGATGGCGTTCAGCGTCCAGCCAAGCGCGCACAGTCCCCGGAGGCGGCGGACCAGGCCGACATCGGTGACCCCGGGACGACGCTGGAACGCAGGAGCAGGCAGCTCGGTGAGCGCGAGAACCTGGCGTGCCATCGTCGGATGGATTCCTCTGCGAAGTCCTGCGGCGTGGTCGTCGATGACGCTCGTGAGCGTGGACGAATTCACCCCGGCTGTCTTGGCGATGAAGGCGATGCTGGCCAGTTCGTACGCCTCCTGAAGTTGTCGGACGTGCTCGACGACCGGGGTGGCGTCAACGGCGTCTTTCCGGAAGGCCGGTGCCAGGTCGGTGGCGTTCAGGGCGAGCAGCCGTTCGGCGAAGCGGACCTTGATGGTTCGTGGCCGGCCCGCCCGCACGTCCTTGAGGGTGGCAGCCAGTGTGCTCACCGTCATCGTCACGGCGCGAGCGACGGCGGCTATCGAGATCTCGGGGTGTTCCACGAGGATGCGGTCCACATGCTCCATCACTGGGGCAGCGTCAGTCGACTGCCCGCCGTAGCCGCGGGCTTCGTTGGGAAGGTCTGCGGCGTTGAGCAGGAGCAGGCGGTGGGCCACGTCGGCGTTCACGTTGCGCTGCTGGCCTCGGTCCGCAGCGCGCAGTACGTCTTTCAGGGTCGTGGGGGGCACTTGCGCGTGCCGGGCCATGGCCGTGACGGGCAGGTGCGGACGCTGGGCGATCAGGTCCTGCACATGTCTGGCGGCCGGCAGCGAGTCGATCACGCCGGTGTCGAGAGCGTAGCCGGTACGCCTCCGGGCCCCTGTGGCGGTGGTGGCCGATGGGTGGAGGTCGTTGAGGGGGATCTGCTGCGGCTCCTGGAGGGTCGTCGCGTTCACTGCCTCGGCGTGTGAGGTGCCGACGCCGGTGATGCGGATGCGGGAGCCGCCGTCAGGGCTGCACGACCAGTACACCTGCTCAGGTGCAACGTGGTGGTCAGAGGTCATGGTGGCGGTGCTCCTGGGAGGTCTGCTGGTGCTTTCTGGGTGGTGAGCCGTTCGAAGGGTGGTTCTGGGCAGCTTAGGAGGAGGTGGTGCCACCTCCTCCTCCTGGCGAGTTTCCGCTGAGCGCTGCTGGCGGGAGAACCTCGCCGGCGGTACGGAGAGAGTTGACGGCCAGCCGCCTGCCGCCGGTCACGCGGGCCAGTGCACCGGCCTGGTTCGCGTGGGGTACAGCACCGGTCTGCGCCGCTGTTCGCTGATGGCCCGCTCGGCGCGCGCCTGGGCGTCCTTCTCAAGTTCACCCACGTCATGGAAAGCGTCGCCGCGGGACACGGTGACGTTCGGACCGAGCCGGAACAGCACGGCGTTGACGGCACAGCACGCGACGTGGATCTCGTCGATGTCGTTCATCCACCACCGGTAGTCGGCGGGATCCTTCCCTTGGAACCGCAGCGTGGCGGCTGCCGCGCGGACCATGGTTCCGGTTCCGGCGCACGGCTCGATCAGCCGGGCCCCCGGCGGGACCGGCTCGGTGAGGAGGATCTCCGTGTGGTGGTCGGCCGCGTTCGCCGGAGTGAAGAACTGGCCGGCCTTCTGCCGGTCGGAGTAACTGCGCATCCGTTGGACCAGAAGACCGATCAGGTCTTCGCCTTCGCAGCGTGTGAGATCGCTGGCGTACTCCAGCAAGCCGGCACGGACCAGGATGCGGATGTAGTCGCTGAGCCCACGGGTGTCGCCGTCACGCGCCTGGGCGAGCCACTCGTGGAGAGGGCGGGCTGCCTCGGCCAGGACAGGGTTGTAGGACCAGAGGTTGTTCCACACCGCACGCAGGACATCGGTTGCTTCTTGGTCGTCCAGCGGGAGGAGCAGCGGACCGTAGTCAGGGCCAGCAGGGGTGCTGGGCGCTGCCAGCGCGAGGGCGGCGAGAGTGCCCACGGCAATCGGCAGGTCGCTGCTACCCCCGCGGTTCTCCAACCACCAGGCCAGGGCGACATCGGCGATGTGGCGGGCGTGGTCGCGGCCGGTTTCGGGAGCCATCGCGCGGCGGAAGGATGCCGGGGGTATTCCGTACATGGTCATGAGTAGGTCTCTCCCTCGGTGGAACAGAGTGTTCGGGCACGTGATCCGCAGCCCGGTGGGGCGGCTCATGGGCCGCCCCACCGGGGTCTGGGCGGGTTAGGGCGAGACGATGAGGCCGTTGGTCAGGAGGGCGACGGCAGCAGACAGCTGCTGGGGCGTCACGAGGACGGCCAGATGGGCGGAGACCGACTTCTGCCCGTGCGAGGCTGTGTCGAGTGCTGCCTGAACTACGCGGCGCACGTCTTCCGTGACGTGCATGTGGGCCTCGGTGTGCGACAGGTCCGCAGCCGTCACCTGACCGCGGCCCATCATCTGGTTGGCTCGGGATGCGACGTCGAGGACGGTGAAGGGATCAGCCGGGCGGGCGGGGGAGACGGCGGAGATGTTCACGCCGCCGAGGGAGTTACGGAAGCGGGCCGGGCAGCGCGCGTGGAGGTTGCAGGTGAGTTCAGCAGCGAGGTCGCGCACCGCCGGCAGCCCGTACGTGTCGGCCAGAAGTGTCATGTGACCGAGGGCGGAGTGGAGGTTGCCCTGCTTGACGTGGGCGATGTAGGCGTCGGTGATGGCGCGCAGAACGAGAACGGGTGCGGTCGAAGAGGTCAACGGACCAGGCTCCTTGCCATGTGAGTGGGTTGAGGGTCGGCAACGCGCACCGTGGTCAGCCAGCGGTTCGGCATGTGCGGTGGGTGCGGGCCGTCATTAGGTCCTTGGAACAGGCATTTCGCCGAGCCCTCGCGAGTAGGAGGGCGATCGCTGCGCCTCGGGCCATGGAGTCGTTCGCCCTTCGCCGGACAGGCGCAGACGTCGCCTCACTGCTGCTTCATCTGGCCGGCATGGAGCAGCCCGGTCGGCTGGAGGTCCTGTGAGCGGTCCAGATTCTGATGAGGTCGGGCTGTTGCCGCTCTTCCACGCACTGAGGGTCCGCACGCCGGCGGGGTGCCCCGCTTCGGCAGGCGCCTTGGCGCGGGCGCCGTGGGGTTGGTCGCGGACAACTCGTAGGCACGTGCAGAAGCGCGCCCTCCCAAGCCGGGGCCGAGGCCCTGGTCCGGGAGGGCGTCTCCGTGTGAGCTACGCGATCCGGTCGACGTGAGCGAAGATCACAGTTCCTTCGGAGTCGACGTCGAAGCCGCGTTCGCCAGAGTGGTGGACGAACTGGTAGGTCCCTGGGGTGACGTTGACGACGGTGTCGCCCGAGTCGAGCGTTTCAGGGTCTCCGCCCATCGATAGCCAGTGCTCGTAGTCGGCGAGGGCGTAGGACCAGATGTCCGTGCAGATCTGAGCCAGGCATGTCTCGTCAGGGATCGACGGAGTCTCGTCGTTGTCGAAGTCGATCCACGGGGTGGCGATGATGTAGCGATCCTGCTCCGTGCGGTAGAGACCCAGACTGCGATCGCTCGCGGGCCCGAAGGCGCATCCGATGGCGGCCATCGCCTTGATGGCTCTGTCCCGGCCGAGTACGCAGTTGTAGTCGACCAGGGCGTCGTCCCCCCAGTTGTAGACGGGGCGCAGGTTGTCGGAGACGAGGAGCTTGCCGGAGGGCACGCTCAGGGTGATCGTCGTAGTGATTCCGTCCGGGTGAGAACATGGTTCCTGCACGTGGGCGGCTTCCTCGACGACCTCATAGGTGGGGTGCTGACCGCAGATCCGGCAGCCGCCGAACGGGAAGCCTGCGGGGTACATCTCCCCGTTGAACACATTCACCTCCGCTTCGTTGTTCACGAACTGGTGCCCGTTGGCCTCGCTGACCGGCAGTCTCTTGCTCCTGATCGCCATGAGGCGTGGCTCCCTGCGGTGTGGTGTCCTGCCTGGCACTGAACGGACTGGGCCAGGCGGGCTCGGTGGTCGATTCGGCTGTGATTAGGCACCCCCCGCGTCCTCGGGTCCTCCTCGGCGCGAGATGCGAACACGGCAGGGGGCCGCCCCGCCGGGTGGCGTTGTCACCTGGCGGTCTTGCTGACGGACAGCTCCGCGACACAGGGGCCCGCCTCCCCGTCCTCGGTGACGGGGAGAGCAGAGGGCCCAGCTCAGGCCGCTGGGGCGATCATGGTTCCGGTGTTCTCGTCCGGCTGGCTGAGGCTGATGACCTGCTGAGCCACTTCCGTGATCTCTTCGCCGTGCGATACGACCAGAGCGGGCCAACCGAGTTCGGAGAGGCATGTGAGGACAGCTCGACGGGTGTCTGCATCGTGAGCTGCGGTGATCTCGTCCGCGATGATCATTCCGATCGCGTTGCCACCTGTGATCTGCTCGGTGATGCCCAGCCGGAAGGCGAGTGCGGCCGTGGCCTTCTCTCCTCCTGAAAGAACCCGGGTGGGGCGCACCGTGCCCTCAGCGGTGTGCACGCGCGGGACGAAGGCGTCATCGATCTCGAACCGCACGTGCCGGTCGGTGATCTGGGTCAGCACGTCAGTGGCCGCCTGGGATACCGCTACGGTGTACTCGGCCAACAGGTCGCGTCGGAACTGAGCAAACGCCGCGGCGGCCACGTGCAGGATGTGCGCCGTATGGAGCTTGTCGGCTTTCGCACGCATCCGGGCTTCGGCAACCTCGTGGGCCTTGGTCAGGACGGTCACGCGTTCGGCCGCCACCAGGAAGCGGGTGTTCGCCTGGGACGCCTCGGCGGCTGCCTGATTGTGTTCGGCGCGTGCTGCGGTCAGCGCGCCCGTTGCCTCGGCCAGCTCGTTGGCCGTGACGTCGGGGTGTGTGGTTTCCCGCGCGGCCAGGTCGGCGCGCGCAGCCTCCAGCTCAGATTCGGCGTTGGTCAGCTGAGTACGCAGACCGTGTGTGTGCCGAGCCTGGACGAGTTCTGTGCTGAGCTGCTCGATGGCGGCCCGACCGGCTTGGAGGGCCCGCTCAGGGTTCGCCGGCCCGTCGAAGTCGGGGAGGTGAACCACCACAGCGCTCACGGCCTCGTCGGCCGCACGTCGTGCCGTCTCGGCCTGCTGCCGGGCGGCTGCCGCCTCAGCATGCACCGCGTCCAGACGAGTGGACAGTTGCGTGAGTTCCTGGCGCCGGGAGAGCAGCGCATCGTGAAGCTGGACCGCCGCCTCCGCCTTCGCCTTCGCGTTCTTGCCGTCCCTGATGCAGCGCTCCCACTGGACACGCAGGTCAGCGACCAAGGCCCCCACGTTCCGCAGCGGCTGGACGCAGGTGGGGCAGCAGGCAGACTCGGCCGTGGTCAGCGCCTGTAGTGCCCGGCTGAGGCGGGTGTACTCGCCCTTGAGTGCCCCGCGCCGCTGCTCGTACTCGGTGTGCTGCTGCTTCGCCGATTCGATGCGCCGGTCCAGTTCCGGGTCGGCGAGCCGGTCGACCTCGGCTCGTGTCTGCCGTACTCGGCCGTCGATCGCGGCGGCGTGCTGTTCGGCGGCATCGATCTGTTCGACAGCTCGCTCGGCCGAGTGGACAGCATCCCGCAAGGCGTCCAACTGCTGAGTGAGGACCTCCGGCGTGGGGCTGACAGGGCCGGCCCGGCGTAGCTCTCCGGTCAGAGAGGACACCCGCTGCTGGCACTGCTGAACGCGCTCATCAGCACGTGCCCGGTTGATCCGCTCCTGTTCCGCCAGCCGGTGCCGCTGCTGTACCTCCTGGGCCTGCTCCTCGGCGATGCGCATCCGGTCGGCGGCCTGGCGCGCTGTCTCGGCAAGCTCCTCATGCGTCTCGTGAGCCTCAGCCGCCTGCTGCTGGGCCTCGTCGAGCGCGCGGCGGGCCTCATCGGTCTCCTCACGTGAACCGGGCATGGCGGCCGCAAGTTCCTCGGCCCGCCGGGCCTCGGCGTTCGCGATATCGACCTTCTTCGTAAGGTCGCCGAGCCCGGTCTGCTCTTCAAACAGCTGCTGGACCTGGGCGGGAGTGCCTTCGGCCAGCCCGGTCAGTTCGCCCTGTGCGATGAAGAAGGCCCCGCAGTAGGCCCGGCCGGTCAGTCCGGTCAGCTCGTAGATCTTCATGGTGAGCTTGCTCGGGCTGATCTGCGGTTCGTCCTGGCCGGGGCCGGTGGCTCCGTTGGTCCACCAGCGGGCGTACGCCTCCTCTCGTACGCCGCCCCGGTGGTTGCGCTGCCGCAGGCCCCGAAGAGCCGTGTAGCGCTGCCCGTTGAAGATGAAGTCCACTTCGGCTTCGCACGGTTCACCGTCCGCGCCGGAGCGGCGCATGTCGGCCTGCTTCAGTCCTCCGGGGACCTCGCCGTACAGCGCCCACACCATGGCGGACAGGAAGGTCGACTTCCCCGAACCGACCGGCCCGTGCAGGGCGGTGATGCCGGTGTCGGGGATGGTGATCTCGCCGTGCCGGACCGAGCGGATGTTGTGGACGCGTATCCGGATGGGGGTGATCATGCGACTGCTCCGTCCGTGGGGCGGATGTTGACGCGCAGAACGGTGCTGGAGTCCCGCCCGGGAGGCGTCTGGATCCGGGGTGCGGCGAAGTGGAGGGTGCGCAGCGCCGACACCAGCTTCAGCTGCGGGGCGTCGCACTGGTGGTGCTCGGAACCGTCCACGTACTCGCCGTCCGCGAGCGCGAGGCTCCCGGCGTGAGCCCAGGCCGCGTCATCGGCGGCGACCCGGGTGGTCTCCGCGTCGGGGCCGTTGGCGTACACGATCAGGGCGGGGGCGTTGCACCGGCAGGACCAGTCGTACGTGCACACCAGAAGGATCGGCGTCGGGTCGTCCCCGCTGGCGTGGCCCAGCAAAGTGGTGGTCTGCGTGTGCGGCTTCCACACACCGCTCTGGTACTCGTCCTCGTCCACCGCCTGCATGTGCCGCTTCGAGCCCGGGGCAGCGTTGCTCATCCAGCCGACGGCGCGCAGCTGCCCCCGGTCGGGGTGCCGGGTGACAAGCTCAACCTCGAAGATCCGAGCCAGCCCGAGCGCCTGGTGGGCGGCGGCATCGGTGTAGGTGCGGAACGGCTCGAAGAAGTTGCTGGTGATCGTCAGGCTGGGAGACATGCCGGGTCCTTCGGGGCAGGGTCGCGAGGTGATGCCCGAAGATCACCACCTGACGAGGCACGGCGCGAGAATCCGCGAATCTGGCTCTGCGGTCTCCGGCCCTCATCGTCGAACCGTCCTTCTCACCTCTGCGGACGGGGAAGTGGGTGGTCAGCGCCACGATGACGGCGAGACCGACCATGGCCCCGATGCCGAAGCCGCCCCTGGCCGCCCGGGGCGTTGGGACCGCGCAGGGCAACCGGACACCGTCATCGGACGGAGGTTCCTCCGCTTGATCGGACGAGGTCGGCGGTGACGACGACACGCTTGGACGAGCCGTTGGCCGGCCAGCACGTGACGAGCGTCAGCACTGGCTTGGTGGGAGTGGCAGTGGGCTTGCCCGGTACCTGGGCGATGACGTTCACGTTGCTCGGGTCTACGGTCTGAACGGAGGCCACCTTGTACGTGTAGGTGACGCGGTTCGCCGTCGTGACGGAGATGGAAGCACCGGGCTTGATGCGGTCGATGTTCTTGAAGGCGGGGCTTGCTACGCCGGAGCGGTGGCCGGCGATGGCGTAGTTGCCGATCTGTCCGGGACGTTCTGTCCCGGGGAAGTGCCCGACGCCCGCTCGCAGCTGCTGGCTGGTCACACCCTCGTAGACGGGCTGTGCCCAGTCGTTGCCGAGCGCCGGGATGCGCAGGACTTCGGTGACTGCGCCGCCGCCCCCTGTGGTGGGGTTGCCGCCGACGCTGTGGGGGCCGCTGCCTTTCGGGTTGGAGGAGGACCAGGTGTCCAGTGCGGCGGATGCGTCGGACTGGGCCTTGACGGTCTGGTCCGGCACTTTCGGGTCGCCACCGAGGGGCTCGTCGGCGGCGGGTTCGTCGGGGGTGGCGGAAGCGGCAGAGGAAGTGAGCGGATCCGGGACGGCCGATGTCGGCTCTGGGGCGATTTTCTGGGTGGCGGCGGACTGGTGCGCGCGGGTGGGCGGCTCATCGTCCCCGCGGGTCACCAGGAATGCGGTGGTTGCGAGGCCTGCGGCGGTGACGGCGGCGATGCCCGCGGCCAGCGCTCGTCGGGTTCGGCGCGGTCGGGGGGTCGGCTGCGCTGTGGGAAGGCTGTCGGGGCTGTGCGGTGCGTCGGACACGTGCGCTCCAAGGGATGGGTCGGTGGGGCCGCGGGCCGGGACGTGCAAGTCCCGGCCCGCGGCGTCAGCGTGTGAGAGCCGTCAGGTTGTGGTCACGCGCCGGTCTTCGGCAGTTCGGGGATGTCCACGGGCCGCGGCTTCGGCTTCTCGGGCTGGGGGATCTTGACGTCGATGACGCTGACGTCGGAGGTCTTGCCGTCCACGACGGTCACGTTCTGGTCCACGGCCAGCTGGTAGCCCTCCACGGCCTGGACCTCGTGGATGGTGTAGGTGCCCGGCGGGAGGTTGTCGACCTGCCAGAGGCCCTGGCTGTTGGTGGTGCCCTTGGCCACCGTCTTGTTGGCCTCGTCCTTGACTTCGAACTGGACCCCGGACAGCGGCTTCTTGGTGTCGCTGGCGGTCTTGAGGAGCTTGATGCTCCCCTTCAGCGCGTTGACGGTGATCTTGAGCTGGGCTTCGGCGCTCGTGGTGCCGCCGGCGACGAGCATCCGCTGTGCCTTGTCGTTGGCGGGCAGATGGGCGATCAGTGTCGAGGCGGGCAGGTTCTTGGCCACCGCCTTCAGCTCGACGGTCCCTGCCTTGGCGGGGGTGATGGTGGCTGTGGCGACGCCTTCGTCGTTCGTGGTGACGGTGCCCGCCCCGGCGACGGCACCCGCCCCGTTGAGCTGGATCTGGACGCCGGGGACCTTCTGCCCGGACGCGGCGGTGACGTCCAGCGTGATGGTGGTCTTCTCGCCGGGCTTGAACGCGGCGGGGGTGTGCACGTTGACCTTGTACGGGCCGGCCAGTTTGCCCGCCTCGGTGATGAACCCCTCTGCCTTGGTCTTCACCTCCTTCGGAACGTTGGGGTACGAGACCCGCTCCAGCGCCCGCTTGCCGTTGGGCAGGGCGTACGTGCTGCCCTGCTCGAGGAAGCTGTACACGGCCGCGTCGACGGCTGCGGCCTGGCTGTCGTTGGCGGTGTCGCCGTACTTGGACAGCACGTACGCGGCGCGGGCGGTGTTCTCCTTGGAGACCTGCCGACCGGTGGCCTTCGAGGTCCAGGTGGTGACCTCGGTGGCCTTGCCGTACTGGCCGCCGGCTGCTGGACCGGCGAGGGTCGGGTCGGCGCAGTAGGCCCGGCCGGTGATGCCGCTGACCGGGGCCCCCGGCGCGCCGTACGCACCCAGGTGGGAGGCGTCCGGCTTGTTCTGATCATCGGGGATGGCAAAGCCCGGTCCCCATTTGTCCGCTGCGACCGCGTTGGGGGCGGCGCACAGCGCGGTCGCGCCGACCAGGACGGCTGTGGCGAGAACGGTCGAGCGGCGTAGCGCCTGGCCCGACGCCGGGCGGCGTGTGTTCAGGGTCAAGGTGTTTCTCCGTGCCGGTGGGGCCGCAGTTCAGCCCCGTCTGCTGTGCAGCATCGTCGGCAAAGCGGACACCTCCGCCCGGGGCGGGTTCAGTCGGTGATCGCAGCCTCGCTCGACGAGGCGGAGGTGGGGGTGATCTCCTTGGCCCATTGCAGGGCCTTGGTGCGGACCGGCTCGGCGATGACGTCGGGGATGCCCATGCGCCGGGTCAGCTCGGCACTCCGGGTCTCGAATTCCGTGCCGTAGTCCGTGATCCGCCCTGTGATCAGGCGCTGCCTTTCCGCTGTGCTGTCCGCGTCCTGCGCCTGGGTGGGGTGGGGGTAGTCGATCTGCCAGGACGCGGCGGCAGAGGCGAGGCGGCTCCATCGAGGCTGGAGGGCTCGCAGGGCTGCTCGCTGGCCGGGGGTGGTGCCGCTGATGCGCTGGCGGACGATCGCTCCGGCGTCCCCGGTGAGCTTCGCGCTTTCGGGGTCTTCCAGTTCCAGTGCGGCGAGGCGGACGGTGATGAGCTGGTCGATGTCCTCGGTGGTCAGCTCGGCGGCGTTGATGACGGGAAGGTCGTGCTGAGGCCGCTGCCAGATGGTGCGGGCTTCGACGTGGACGCGTCCGGTGTCCTCGATGGTGACGTGAAGCCAGCCGCGCGGGCCGAGGTCGTCGGAGAAGCCGCGGGTGAGGGAGGAGCCGGTGTACCAGACCTGCCCGGGGCCGTCGTGGTCGTGACCGGGTACAGCACCGAGGGAGTGGTAGTGGGAGAGCAGCAGCGCGTCCCATCCACGGTGGGCCCACTCCAGGGGGATGGGGCGTTCTTGTCCCTCGGGGTTGATGCAGTGGTAGAGACGGCCGTCGGCTTCGAACGTGCCGTGGCAGACGAAGAGGTTTACGTGGCCGGGCAATGGGACGGGGTCGATGTGGATGCCGGCGTCGGCCAGGGAGCGGTCCAGGCCGTAGTGGGACACTGCGTGGATGGCGAGGCCGTCGGTCGGCTGGTGGATCTCGTACAGGCCCGGGTAGGGGCCGGTGCCGTCGCCCGGGCCGCGGCGGGGGTCGGGGTAGACCGCGTGCATGCCGAGATCGGGTCGGTGCATCGTGCCCATGGCGGAGATGTCCGTTCCCGCGCCGGCGCAGTGGTTGCCGCTGTTGCCCAGGCCCCAGATGTTGGCCCGGGCTCGCAGGTCGTCTACGCGGTTGGCGTGTTCGACGTCGCGCGGCAGGGGCCGGGCCCGGTGGGTGAGGTCACCCCCGTCGATGATGCCCTGCACCCCGGCGTCGAGCATGGCGTGCATGGTCAGGTCGTGGGCGAGGTGCCCGTCGACAACGCGCTGGTTCCAGCGTGTCTGAGGGTGCAGTCGCATGCGGGGGTTGTGGTAGCCGAGGTGCTGGCAGCCTCGGATTCCGAGGGTGTAGGCCACAGGGGGTGCCCTTTCTGGTGTGGGTCCCGCCTGTGCTGTGGCGGGGCGTGAGCCGCCCGGCTCACGCCCC
>Ga0196960_10000095_pt1 | contig 34675 bp, 32 predicted proteins | sample S3v_5metaG_FD_183187 | JGI IMG/M metagenome (GOLD analysis project Ga0196960, IMG submission 183187) | Soil microbial communities from Anza Borrego desert, Southern California, United States - S3+v_5 | ecosystem: Environmental > Terrestrial > Soil > Desert | place: USA: California | collected...
CGGCCCGCTCGCGCGCGGTCGCGGCGCCAGCCAAGGCGCCGGCCCGCCGCACTCCCGCCCGCAAGCCGACCCCCAGGCGCCGACCAGCGGCGACGCAGCCCAGACTCGTCGTCACCGCCGTCCGCACCGCCGAGGCCGTGCGCCAGCTGCCGGACTCGAGCCTGGTCGTGCGGATGACCCGCGGCCGCGCCTGGATCGGCGTCCTCGGGCTGCTCTTGGTCGGGATCGTCGCGCTCAACGTCGCCACCCTCAGTTTCGCCGCCTCGGCCGGCAAGATCGACGAGCAGATCACGACCCTCGAAAAAGAGAACTCGATGCTCGAAATCCGCGAGGCCCAGCGCTTCAGCACCGCCCGCGTCCGCAACCAGGGCGCCCAGCTCGGCCTGGCGATGCCGAACACGGAAGAGCCGCAGGTGATCGAGCTCAGCCCCGACGACGTCGCCACCGCCGCCGGCCGCCTCGCGGCCGCAGGCGGCTAGGAGCCGCCGCCGATGCGCCTGGTCGAGCGCCGGATCGGGCTTCTCTTCGGCGCCTTCCTCCTCTGCTTCCTGCTCGTCGTCGGCCGCGCCTTCTGGCTGCAGGGGGTGCAGGGCGCAAGCCTCGCCTCCCAGGCCTCCTACCAGCAGACCGAGGTCGTCACCGTCCCCGGCCTGCGCGGCGACCTGCTCGACCGCCGCGGCAACAAGCTCGCCGCCTCCGAAGACGCGGCGACGATCTACGCCACGCCCTACCAGGTGGAGAACCCGCCGCGGGCGGCGGAGCGGCTGGCGCCGATCCTCGACCAGCCGAAGGGCGAGGTGCTGGAAGCGCTGACCGCCGAAGGCGGCTTCTCCTACGTCGCCCAGAAAGTCGACCTGGTGACCGCGAGCAAGGTCGAAGCGCTGCAGATCGAAGGGATCGGCCAGCTCCCCGACAGTCGCCGCACCTACCCGCAGGGGGAGATGGCGGGGCAGGTGATCGGCGCCGTCGGCTCCGAGAACCAGGGCCTGATCGGCTTGGAGGCGGGCGAGGAAGACGTGCTCGGCGGCAGCGACGGCGAGCGCCACATCGTCAACGACGCGCTCGGCGACCCGATCCGGCTGGAAACGGTGGAGGAGGCCGAGGACGGCGAAGACATCCAGCTGACGCTCGACCCGGTGATCCAGCGGGAAACCGAACGGGCGCTGAGCGTCGTCGGCGAAACGTACTCGCCGAAAGGCGCGACGGCGATCGTCGTCGACCCGCGCAGCTCCGAGGTGCTGGCGATGGCCAACTGGCCGCCGGTCGACCCCGGCGACCTCTCCGAGGCGAGCAACGAGGACCTGCTCAACCGCGCGACCGGGTTCACCTACGAGCCGGGCTCGACCTTCAAGGCGTTCACGGTCGCCGCGGCGCTGGAGGAAAAGCTGGTCACGCCGACGAGCGAATTCACCCTGCCGCCGACGATCCAGGTCGCCGACCGGGTGATCGAGGAGTCCCACCCGCGCGGGACCGAAAACATGACGGTCTCGCAGATCCTCGCCCACTCCTCGAACGTGGGGTCGGTGACGATCGGCCTCCAGGTCGGGGCCGAGAAATTCGACAGGTGGATCCGCCGCTTCGGCTTCGGCCGCCCGACCGGGATCCAGTTCCCGGCCGAGGAGCAGGGGCTCCTGCTCGACCTCGACGAGTACTCCGGCTCGACGATGGGCAACCTGCCGATCGGCCAGGGCCTCTCGGTCACCCCGATCCAGATGGTCGCCGGCTACGCGGCGATCGCCAACGGCGGGATGCTGAAGCGGCCGCAGCTGATCGAGCGGATCGGCGAGGAAGAGGTCCCCGAGCCGAAGGGCAGGCGGGTGATCTCCCCCGACGTCGCCGCCGAGGTGCGGGAAATGCTCGAGGGCGTGCTCGGGCCGGGCGGGACCGCCTCGGAGGTCAGCGTCCCCGGCTACACGCTGGCGGGGAAGACCGGAACCGCCGAGGTGGCCGAAGACGGCGAATACTCGGACACCAAATACGTCGCCTCGTTCATCGGCTTCGCGCCCGCCGACAACCCCCAGCTGCTGGCCGCGGTGATCGTCGACCAGCCGCAGGGCGAAATCTACGGCGGCTCGGTCGCCGCCCCCGCCTTCGGGCAGATCGCCGAGTTCGCGCTCCCATATCTCGGGGTGCCGCAGGAATGAGCCGGGGAGGGCGCCCGGCGCCCTTCCTAGAATCGGGCCGCGGATGAGACTGGACGAGCTTGTCGGGGAGTTCCCCGGGGCGCGGATCGTCGGCGACCCGGGCGTCGAGGTCGGCGACCTCGCCTACGACAGCCGCAAGGCGGGCCCCGGCACGCTGTTCTTCTGCGTGCGGGGGCAGAAGGCCGACGGGCACGAGTTCGCCCCGCGGGTGGTCGAGGAGGGGGCGGCGGCGCTGGTGGTCGAGCGCGAGCTGGCCGAGCCGACGGTGCCGCAGGTGGTGGTGCCGGACTCGCGGGCGGCGATGGCGCCGCTGGCGGCGCGGTTCTGGGGCGACCCGACCGCGGAGCTGCGGATGGTCGGCGTCACCGGCACCAACGGGAAGACGACCACCGCCTTCCTCGTCCACGAGATCCTCCGCGCGGCCGACTTCCGCTGCGGGCTGCTGGGGACGGTGAAGCAGGTCGTCGGCGGGGTGGAGAAGGAAGTGGTGCGGACGACGCCGGAGGCGATCGAGCTGCAGCGGACCTTCCGGCAGATGCTCGACGGCGGCGATGAAGCCTGCGCGATGGAGGTCTCCTCGCACGCGATGGCGCTGCACCGCGCCGATGCGATCCACTTCGAGGTCGCGCTGTTCACCAATCTGACCCAGGACCACCTCGACTTCCACGCCGACATGGAGGACTACTTCCTCGCCAAGCGCAAGCTCTTCGAGGCGGGGCCGGGGACGGGGATCGTCAACGTCGACGACCCCTACGGGCGGCGGCTGGCCGAGGAATTCGAGTGCGTCACCTTCTCGGCCGAGGGGGCCGAGGCCGACTACAGCGCCCGCGAGGTCGAGTTCGACGCCACCGGCGCCACCTTCTCGGTCGGCGAGCTGCGGCTGCGGACGGGGCTGCCGGGGCACTTCAACGTCGCCAACGCGCTCGGCGCCTTCGCGGTTGTCGAGACGATGGGGGTGGGGGCGGAGATCGCCGCCGCCGGGCTGGCGCGGGCGGCGCGGGTGCCGGGGCGGTTCGAGCCGGTCGACGAGGGCCAGGAGTTCGGCGTCCTCGTCGACTACGCCCACACGCCGGACTCGCTGGAGAACGTGCTGCGGGCGGCGCGGCGGCTGACGCCGGGGAGGCTGATCTCGGTCTTCGGCGCCGGCGGCGACCGCGACCGCGACAAGCGGCCGAAGATGGGGCGGGCCGGGGCCGAGCTCTCCGACCTGACCGTGATCACCTCCGACAACCCGCGCTCGGAGGACCCGGAGGCGATCGTCGCCGAGGTCGCCGCGGGAGCGGAGGGGGCGAGCGAGCTGGAGGTCGTCGTCGACCGCCGCGAGGCGATCGCGCTGGCGCTGAGCCGGGCCGAGCCGGGCGACACCGTGGTGATCGCCGGCAAGGGCCACGAGCAGGGCCAGGAATTCGCAGAGGGGCGGAAGATCCCCTTCGACGACCGCGAGGTCGCGCGCGAGGAGCTCCGCAAGCTGGGCAGCCCGGCGTGAGGCTCTCGCCGCAGGAGATCGCCGCCGCCCTCGGCGCCGAGGTGCTCGCCGAAGGCGAGCCGACCCCGCCCCGCCGCGCGACGATCGACTCCACCCAGACGGGCGAGGGCGACCTCTTCTTCGGCCTCAAGGGCGCCAATCGCGACGGCGGTGAGTTCGCCCCCGCCGCGATCGAGGCCGGCGCCTGGGGCGTGGTGGTCGGCCCAGCCTTCCGAACGCAGTTCTTCCCGGATGGCGGGAAAAAAGATGCTCACGCATGGATCTTCATCGTCGAGGACCCGCTGGCGGCGATGCAGTCGCTGGCGCGGGCCTGGCGCCGGGCGCTGGGCGCTCGCGTGGTCGGCGTCACCGGCTCGGTCGGCAAGACCTCGGTCAAGGACATCTCGAAAGCGCTGCTGCCCGGGAGGATCCACGCCAACCACGAGAACTTCAACAACGAGATCGGACTGCCGCTGACGCTGCTCGAAGCGCCCGACGAGACCGAGACGCTGGTGCTCGAGATGGCGATGCGGGGGGAGGGGCAGATCGCTGAGCTGGCGGCGATCGCCGAGCCGGAGGTGGCGGTGATCACCAACGTCGGGCCGGTCCACGTCGAGCTGCTGGGCTCGGTCGAGGCGATCGCGGCGGCGAAGGCGGAGATCCTCGACGACCTCCCGCCCGACGGCACCGCCGTCGCCCCGGTCGAGGCGGGCCTGCTGGAGCCGCACCTGGAGCGGGCGCCGCGGCTGCTGCGCTTCGGCCCCGGCGGCGACGTCGAGGCGACCGAGGCGAAGGTCGCCGACGGGGTGACCGAGGCGCTCGTCTCGACCCCCGCCGGGGCCCAGCGCTTCCACTTCCCCTTCACCGAGGCCCACAACCTCACCAACGCCCTGGCGGCGATCGCCGCCGGCGTCGCCCTCGGCGCCGACCTCGAGGCGATGGCCGATCGCGCTGCGAGCATAGGATTCTCCCGCTTCCGCGGCGAGCGTCTCGAGCTCCCCGGCGGGATCGTCCTCGTGAACGACTGCTACAACGCCAACCCGGTGTCGATGCGCGCGGCGCTCGACCACCTCGCCGGCCTCGACGCCCAGCGGGCGGTCGCGGTGCTGGGCGAGATGGGCGAGCTCGGCCCCGGATCGGCCGGCTACCACCGCGAGGTCGGCGAGCACGCGCGGGCGGCGGGGGTCGACCTCGTGATCGGCGTCGGCCTGCCGGCGCGCGACTACGAGCCCGACGAGCTCGTCGCCGACCCGGCCGAGGCGGCGGAGCTGCTGGCGGCGCGGCTGGAGCCCGGCGACGCGGTCCTGGTCAAGGGCTCGCGCTCGGCCGGCCTCGAGGCGGTCGCCGAGCAGCTGGTCCCGCTGGTCACGGCGGAGGAGCGCTGATGGGCGAAGTCCTGATCGCGGGGATGGCGGCGATGCTGATCTGCATCTTCCTCGGCCCCAAATTCATCGAATTCCTCCGGGTGAAGGAGTTCGGGCAGCACATCCGCGAGGACGGGCCGCAGGAGCACCACACCAAGGCCGGGACGCCGACGATGGGCGGGCTGATCGTCTTCGCCTCGATCTGCGTCCCCTTCCTCGTCCTCTCCGACCGCGACGCGCAGAGCATGGCGGTCTTCGGGGTGGCGATGGGGTGCGCCGCGCTCGGCTTCGCCGACGACTACATCAAGATCATCAAACGCCGCTCGCTCGGCCTCGCCGGCCGCTGGAAGCTGCTCGGCCAGCTGCTCCTGGCGTTGGCGCTGTGGTGGGTGGCGCGCCACGAGGTCGGGCTCGAGCCGACGCTCTACTTCCGCATCGGCGACGCCAGCATCGACCTGGGGCCGGTCCTCTACTTCGTCCTCGTCTTCCTCGTCATCGCCGGCACCTCCAACGGCGTCAACCTCACCGACGGCCTCGACGGCCTCGCCGCCGGCTCCTGCGCGATCGTCCTCCTCTCCTACACGGCGATCTCCTTCATCTCCAAAGGGCAGCAGGATCTGGCGCTGCTCTCCGCCTGCCTGGTCGGCGCCTGCGTCGGCTTCCTCTGGTTCAACGCCTTCCCGGCGTCGATATTCATGGGGGACACCGGCTCGCTCGGCCTCGGCGGCGCCATCGGCGCCCTCGCCGTCATGACCCAGACCGAGGTCCTGCTGATCATCATCGGCGGCATCTTCGTGATCGAGGCGCTTTCGGTCCTGCTCCAGGTCTTCGCCTTCAAGACCTTCCGCCGCCGCGTCCTCCTGATGGCCCCCCTGCACCACCACTTCGAGATGATGGCCTGGTCGGAGACGAAGATCATGCTCCGCTTCTGGATCATCGCCGCCGTCTGCTCCGGCATCGGCTTCACGCTGTACCAGCAGTCGATCGGCAGCTGAGCCGCCCGCCGGCGCCGCCGGGAATATCCGGTGCGGTCGCGAAGCTTTGCGGCATGTCCGGCAATGCCCCACGGAAAGGGCTTCGATCGAGGTGCGCCCCCGGGGCGCGGCAGGGCTGGAGGGGTGGGCGTTGAAGTCCTCCCGGATGGTGAAGCGCTCCCGCCCCCGCCCGTTGCCCGCCGAGTACAACCTGCTCCTCACCGCCACCCTCTGCCTCCTCGCCCTCGGCGCGGTGATGGTCTTCTCCGCCAGCTCGACCACCCGGGTCCTGCAGGACGGCGGCCTCTCCGACAGCGCCTTCTACCTGAAGCGGACGCTGCTGTTCGGCGCCGTCGGCCTGCTGATCATGCACCTGGTGGCGCGGCACGGGCTGAAGTTCGTCCGCGAGCTGACGCCGGTGATCCTCGGCGGCTCGATCTTCCTCCTGCTCGCGGTCCTCGCCGTCGGCGTCGAAGTCAACGGCGCCACCCGCTGGCTCGGCGGCGGCTTCCTCCAGGTCCAGCCCTCGGAGCTGGCGAAGGTGGCGTTGATCCTCTACGCCGCCGACCTGCTGGCGCGCAAACCGAAGCGGGTGCGCTCGATCGAAGGGATGATGCCCCTGCTGCTGGTAATCGCCGCCTCGGCGCTGCTGATCATGCTCCAGCCCGACATGGGGACGACGATGACGGTCGTCTTCGCCGTCGGCGCCACCCTCGTCGCCGCCGGGGCGCGGCCGGCGGACCTCGGCAAGATCGGCCTCGTGATCGGCGGCCTGGCGCTGGTGATGGCGGTGATCGAGCCCTACCGGATGGCGCGGCTGACGGCCTTCCTCAACCCCGGCGCCGACGCCACCGGCGCGGGCTTCCAGGCGGCGCAGGCGAAGATCGCCCTCGGCTCCGGCGGCCTCTTCGGAGAGGGCATCGGCAACGGCGTCCAGAAGGCCTTCTACCTGCCCGAGGCCCATACCGACATGATCTCGGCCGTGATCGGCGAGGAGCTGGGGCTGGTCGGCATCCTCGGCGTCGTCGGCCTCTTCGCGATGTTCGGCTACGCGGGGCTCAAAACCGCGCAGAAGGCGAAGGACGCCTACGGCAAGATCCTCGTCGCCGGGCTGACCTCGCTGGTCCTGGTGCAGGCGATCATCAACCTCTTCGCGGTGATGGGGATGGCGCCGCTGACGGGGGTGCCGCTGCCCTTCGTCTCCTACGGCAACAGCAGCCTGATGGCGATGCTCTTCGCCGTCGGCCTGATCCTCAACGTCGCCCGCGGCGGCACCGCGAAGGCGGCGCGCGGTTCAACGCCCACCCGCGCCGGCAAACTGCGCGTCGTCGAAGGCGGGCGAGCGCCCGCGCGCGAAAGGAGCCGATCGAGCGGTGCCAGGAAGGCCAAAGGTAGTGGTGGCGGCGGGGGGAACCGCGGGGCACGTCGTACCCGCCATGGCGGTCGCCGACGAGCTTCGGGCTAGCGGCGCCGAGGTCAGCTTCCTGGGAACCCGGGAGCGGATCGAGGCGGAGCTGGTTCCGGCCGCCGGCTACGAGATCGACTTCGTCAAGGTGCGCGGGATCGACCGCCGCAACCCGCTGCGCGCGGCCCGGGCCGGGCTGGAGGCGCTGGGCGCGGTCGGCGCGGCGCGCAAGGCCCTGCGCCGGCGCAGGGCGGACGTGGTGATGGGCGGCGGCGGCTTCGTCGCCGGCCCGGCCGGCCTGGCGGCGACGATGACCCGCACCCCTCTCGTTCTCACCGAGGCCGACAGCCACATGGGACTGGCGAATCGGCTGCTGGCCAGGCGGGCTCGGCGGGTCTGCCTCGCCTTCCCGATCGAGGGGCGGGAGGGGGAGCCCTACCTGGTGACCGGGCGCCCGGTCCCGAAAGCGGTGCTGGAAGGCGACCGCGCCGAGGCCCGGACCCGCTTCGGCATCGCCCCCGACGCCCGCTGCCTGCTCGTCTTCGGCGGCAGCCAGGGCGCCCGCTCGATCAACCTTGCCGCGGTCGAGGCGTTCGCCGAGCGCCCGGACGCAGTTGTTCCCGGTATGCGGGAAGAAGTGCGTTCGCGCGACTTCCACGTCCTCCACATCACGGGTCGGCGCGACTTCCCGGAGATCGAGCAGCGGCTCGCCGCCGCGCCGCACGCGGACCGCTACACGCTGCTTCCATACGAGCCGGACCTCGGCGACGCCCTCGCGGCGGCGGACCTCGTCCTCGCCCGCTCCGGCGGCTCGATCTTCGAGGTGATCGCCGTCGGTCGGCCGGCGATCCTCGTCCCGTTCCCTTTCGCCACCGCCGACCACCAGACCGCCAACGCCGAGTGGATGCGGGCGGGCGGGGCGGCGACCGTGATCACCGACGCCGAGCTGAGCGCCGAGCGGCTGGCGGCGGAGGTCACGGCGGTGCTCGAGGACCCCTCGCGCTTAGAGGCGATGGCCGCCGCCGCCCGCCGGCTTGCCAAGCCCCACGCCGCTCGCCGGATCGCCGACCAGGTCCTGGAGGCGGCGGCATGAGCGCGGCCGACTGGAGCGGGCGCCGGCTGCACTTCATCGGCATCGGCGGCGCCGGGATGAGCGGGCTCGCCCTCGTCTGCGCGCGCCTCGGCGCCGAGGTAACCGGCAGCGACCGCGCCGATTCCTCTTATATGGAGCGCCTGCGCGAGGCGGGGCTGAACCCGGTCGTCGGCCACGACGCCGCCAACCTGCCCGAGGGGGCGGAGGTCGTCGTCTCGACGGCGATCGGCGAGGAGAACCCGGAGCTGGCCCTCGCCCGTGAGCGCGGGATCGAGCCGATCCACCGCGGTCAGCTGCTCGCCGAACTCTGCGCCGTCGAAGGCAAGAAGCTGATCGCGGTCGCCGGCACCCACGGCAAGACGACCACCACGGCGATGATCGCCTGGGCGCTGCGCGGCATTGGTGAGGACCCCGCCTTTTTCGTCGGAGGGGAGGTGGCCAGGATGGGCCCGGGGGAAGACGCCGCCAACGCCAGTTGGGGCGAGGGGGATTGGGTGGTGACCGAGGCCGACGAGAGCGACGGGAGCTTCCTCAGGCTCGAGCCGGACATCGCGGTGGTGACGAACCTCGAGATGGAGCACCACTCCCACTGGAAATCATTCGAGAGGCTGAAGGGCGCCTTCGCCGCGTTCGTCAACCTCTCGGACGCGGCGGTCCTGCCAAGTCGCACTGACTTTCAGCCCGGCCAGCGGCCCGACATCCGCTCCGCGGGGGAGATCCTGAGTGGGGAGCACAGCCAGACGCCTGGTCGAACGGAAGGGTTCGGGCTTTCGGCGCCGGGCCCCGAAGAGCTTCATCTGCCCGTTCCCGGCATCCACAACGTCCTCAACGCGAGAGCGGCCCTCGCCGCGATCTCGCTCGCCGGGCTCAACGTGGACGCGGCGGCCGCGGAGCTGGCGAAGTTCCCGGGCGTCTACCGGCGGCTCCAGCCGAAGGGCTCGCGGGGCCCGGTCCATATATATGACGACTACGGCCACCACCCGACCGAGGTCCGCGCCGCCCTCTCGGCCCTGCGGGAACTGGAGCCGAGTCGCCTGGTCGCCGTCTTCCAGCCCCATCTCTACTCGCGGACGAAGGCGTTCGGCGACGAGTTCGGGGCAGCACTGACCCTCGCCGACGAGGTAGTGGTCCTCGACGTCTACCCCGCCCGTGAGGAGCCGGTGGGGGAGCTCGCCGGGGTCAGCGGCCTGCAGATCGCCCAGGCGGCAGCGGAGCGGGGCGGCGGCAAATCGGTCTGGTGGCTGCCGGATCGCGAGCTGGCGCAACGGGCGCTGGCCGACCGCCTCGATCACCACCGGGAGCTCTACGGCGAGGGGACGGTGCTGGTGACGGTCGGCGCCGGCGATGTTTTCAAGCTCGGCGAGGCGCTGGTCGAGGGGGCACCGCGGTGACGGCCCCGCCTGAGGGGGTGCAGCGCGACTTCTCGCTGGCGCGGCTGACGACCGTCCGCACCGGCGGCGCCGCCGACTGGTTCGCCCGGCCGGAGGACGAGGAGAGCCTCGTCGCCGCCCTGCGCTGGGCCGACGCGGAAGGCATCCCGGTGGGGGTGGTCGGCTCGGGGTCGAACCTGCTGGTCGCCGACGACGGCTTCCACGGCCTCGCCCTGAAGCTGAACGGCGCGCTGGCCGAGATCGAGCGCGACGGCGAGCGGGTCGTTTGCGGCGGCGGCTATCGCTTTCCCTCGGCGGCGGCGAAGACCGCCGGCTGGGGCCTCTCGGGCCTCGAGTTCGGGGTCAACATCCCCGGCACCGCCGGCGGGGCGGTGCGGATGAACGCCAACGCCTACGGCGGTCAGCTGGCGCGGGTGCTCGAGTGGGTCGACGTCTGCACCGCCGCGGGAACCGACCGGCGCGAGCCCGAGCAGCTCGGCTTCACCTACCGTCACTCGAACCTTCGCGAGGGGGAGGTCGTCGCCCGCGCCTCCTTCCGGCTCGAGTCTGCCGACCCCGACGAGATCAAGGCGACGCTGGCGAGCATGCGCGAGCGCCGCCGGGAGGCGCAGCCCTCGGGGATCAAGACCTTCGGCTCGACCTTCAAGAACCCCGAGGACGAGCGGGCGGAAGGGAAGTCGGCCGGGCAGCTGCTCGAGGCGGCGGGCTGCCGCGGCCTCCGCCACGGCGGCGCCCGCTTCTCCGAGAAGCACGCCAACTTCGTCGAGAACGACCGCGACGCCACCACCGCCGACGTGCTCGAGCTGATGGCCGAGGGCCGGCGCCGGGTCCACGAGCGCTTCGGCGTCGTCCTCGAGCCGGAGGTGCAGGTGCTGGGCGACGTGCGCTGGCCGGACGGTTGGGAGCTGTGAGGGCCCGGCTGATCGCGGCCGCCCTCGCCGCGCTCCTGCTGGCGCTGGCGGGCTACTGGTTCCTCCTGCGTGAGGACAGGGCCGAGCCGCGGGTGCAGGTGCCGAAGCTGGCGGCGGCGATCGGCGAAGGCGAAGACGCGGTCGGCGTCAGCGGCAACGGCGCCCTGGTCCGGTGGTTGCCGCTGCCGGACGACCCGCCGCTGCCGCGGCTGCCGCTGGACGAGCCGCCGAAAGGGGGCCGGGTGAAGGGGCCGGCGCTCGAACAGGTGCGCGTCCTCGCCGCGACTCCAGAGGCGCTGCGCCCCTACGTCGCCGGCAGTTTCTTCGGCGAGGACGGGGTGGGGGTGGAGCTCACCACGGGGATCGAACTGCGCTTCGGCGACGCCACCAAGGCGAGGCGGAAGTGGCGGGCGGCAGCGGCGGTTCTGGCCGACCCGGCGATAACCGCGCTCGATTATGTAGACCTGCAGGCTCCCAGTCGACCCGGTTACGGAGGCTCCGAACACGAACTCCCGCCGCCACCCTGAACCACTTCAGAGGCCGCGAAAAGGGCTTTGCAGAGCGGCGTCGAAAAGTCTCAACCCGAGGGTGAGACTGGCCGAACCCTCAAGTAGTGGTCGAGAATGGAAGGTGCAGGATGACTGCCGCGCGTTTGACAGGAAGTCAGGAATGCCCTACGTTCAAGCGCAATTTCCGTGCTTGCGGCAGCTGCTCCAACCCTAGAGTGTTGCTAAAGGCTCGGACGGAAAAAGGGCTCAACTCAAGATGGAATCCACTTACCTCGCGGTAATCAAGGTCGTCGGCGCGGGCGGCGGCGGCACCAATGCGGTCAGCCGCATGATCGACGCAGGCATCCGCGGCGTCGAGTTCGTCGCCGTCAACACGGACGCGCAGGCGCTGCAGGCCTGCGACGCCGACATCAAGCTTTCGATCGGCCAGGAGCTGACCCGCGGCCTCGGCGCCGGCGGCAACCCGGAGGTGGGCGCGGGAGCGGCCGCCGAGAGCCGGGACGAGATCAAGGAGGCGCTGAAGGGCGCGGACATGGTCTTCGTCACCGCCGGCGAGGGCGGCGGCACCGGCACCGGCTCGGCGCCGGTGATCGCCGAGATCGCCAAGGAGGAGATCGGCGCGCTCACGGTCGGCGCGGTCACGAAACCGTTCGAGTTCGAGGGCAAACGACGGATGCAGCAGGCGCTCGAAGGCATCGAGAAACTGCGCAACAAAGTCGACACCCTGATCATCGTCCCGAACGAGAAGCTGCTGCAGGCCGTCGAGCGGCGCACCAGCGTCCTCGAGGCCTTCCGGATGGCCGACGACATCCTCCGCCAGGGCGTCCAGGGCATCACCGACCTGATCACGATCCCCGGCCTGATCAACCTCGACTTCGCCGACGTGCGCACGATCATGCGCGACGCCGGCTCGGCCCTGATGGGCGTCGGCTCCGCCACCGGCGAGGCCCGCGCGCTCGACGCCGCCAAGGCGGCGATCACCTCGCCGCTGATCGAGGAGTCGATCAAAGGCGCGACCGGGATGCTGCTGAACATCACCGGCCCCGAGGATCTCGGCCTGTTCGAGGTCAACGAGGCCGCACAGTTGGTCCAGGCCGAGGCCGACGACAACGCCAACATCATCTTCGGCTCGGTCGTCGATCAGTCGATGAAAGACGAGGTCCGGGTGACGGTGATCGCCACCGGCTTCGAGGGCTTCGAGCTCCTCGCCCGCTCGCCGCAGCGCGTCCGCCGTCGCTACGAGAGCCGCCCGCGGGTCTCCGCCGAGGACACGGAGATCAGGAAACTGCGGGTCTCCGAGGACGACATCGACGTGCCGGGCTTCCTCAAAGAGTAGGTCCAGGGGCGCCGGGTGCCCCTCTCCCAGAGGCCGTTGCGCAGCTGAGTCGCCCCACAGGGTTCGGGCGTGGTCTCGGAGCCTCTGTGAGAGGGGCGCCCGGCGCCCCGCACGAATAGCCTTGTAACCCGTGGCTGGGCTTCGTCGCACTCCTCTCTTGGATCAGCATGTCGACCTCGGGGCGAAGGTTGTTCCCTTCGCCGGCTGGGAGATGCCGGTGCAGTACGAGGGCATCCGCGAGGAGCACTCGGCGGTGCGGCGGCACGCGGGCATGTTCGACGTCTCCCACATGGGGGAGGTCGAAGTCGAGGGGCCGGACGCGCTCGCGTTCCTGCAGCGGGTGCTCTCCAACGACGTCGCCCGGATCACCCCCGGCGGCGCCCAGTACTCCTGCCTCTGCAACGAGGAGGGCGGCGTCCTCGACGACCTCTTCGTCTACCGGCTGGGAGGCGACAACTATTTGATCGTCACGAACGCCGCCAACCACGAGAGCGACCTCGCCTGGCTCGGGCGCCAGAGCCGCGAGTTCGGCGTCATCGTCCGCGACGTCGCCGACCGCTTCGCGATGCTCGCCGTGCAGGGGCCGCACGCGCGCGGGGTGCTGACGCAGACGCTGGGGATCGAGCTGCCGCCGCGCTTCCGCGTCGCCCGCACCCAGATCGGCGGCCGCCCGGCGCTCGCCTGCGGCACCGGCTACACCGGCGAGGACGGGGTCGAGCTGCTGGTCGACCCGGAGGTGGCGCCGTCGCTCTGGGGCCGGCTGCAGGAAGCCGGAATTGTCCCCTGCGGGCTCGGCGCCCGCGACACCCTGCGGCTGGAGGTCTGTTACCCGCTGCACGGCAACGAGCTGACGCCCGAGCGCAACCCGGTCGAAGCCGGCCTCGGCTGGTGCTGCAAGGAGGCGACGCGGTTCATCGGCTCCGAGGCGATCGCCCGCGCCCGCGCCGAGGGGACGGCCGAGACGCTGGTCGCCTTCAAGATCGAGGGCCAGGGGATACCGCGCGGGGGCAACCCGGTGCTGCACGGGAACGAGGAGGTCGGCGTCGTCACCAGCGGCACCTACTCGCCCTCGCTTGAGGTCGGTGCCGGGATGGCCTACGTGAAGTCGGAGCTTGCGGGAGTCGGGAACGTGATCGCGATCGACGTCCGCGGCAAACGCCGCTCCGCCCGGGTAGCTTCCAGGCCCCTGTACCCGTAAAGGAGCTGATTCGTGAGCGACGCCACCTACCCCGACGACCTCCGCTACCACGAGGAACACGACTGGGCCCGGATCGAGGGCGACCAGGCCACCTTCGGGATCACCTGGTACGCGCAGGACTCGCTCGGCGAGGTTGTCTTCTACGACCCGCCCGAGGTCGGCGCCACGATCCAGAAAGACTCCTCCTACGCCGAGGTCGAGTCGGTGAAGGCGGTCTCCGACGTGATCGCGCCGATGTCGGGGGAGGTCCTCGAGGTAAACGACGCGCTGCAGGACTCCCCAGAGCAGGTCAACGAGGATCCCTACGGGCAGGGCTGGCTGGTCAAGGTGCGCCTGACCGCGCCCGAGGAGGCCGAGACGCTGCTCGGCCCCGAGGAATACCGCAAGTTGCTGGACAGGTAGCCCAAAAAGCCCGGCCTCCGGCTTCCCTAGCCTTAGCCAGGTGACGCGCTACACCTCCGCGACCCCCGACGACCGCCGGGAGATGCTCGACGCGATCGGCGTCGATTCCCCGAGCGACCTCTTCGAGCAGATCCCCGAGCCCCTGCGCCTGGGCAGGCCGTTGGCGCTGCCCGACGGGATGGCCGAGGCGGAGGTCTACGAGCGGCTGGCGACGCTGGCCGAGCGCAACGCCGACGCCGAAGCGCAGGTCTGCTTCGTCGGGGCGGGGATGTACGACCACTATGTGCCGGCGATCGTCGATGCGATCACGCAGCGGTCTGAGTTCCTCACGCCCTACACGCCCTACCAGCCGGAGATCTCCCAGGGCGGGTTGCAGGTGATGTTCGAGTTCCAGACCGCGATGTCGGAGCTGACCGGGCTGCCGGTGTCGAGCGCGGGGCTCTACGAGGGGCCGTCCTCGCTCGCCTCGGCCGGCTACCTGGCGATCGGCGCGACCAAGCGCAAGCGCTTCGTCATCTCCCGCGGCGTCCACCCGCACAGCCGCGAGACCCTGCGGACCTATTCGGTCGGCTACGGCGCCGAGGTGGTCGAGGTCGGCCTCGAGGGCGGGTTGACCGATGCCGCCGCGCTGGCCGAGGCGGTCGACGGCGACACCGCCGCGGTCTTCCTGCAGAGCCCGAACTTCCTCGGCGCGGTCGAGGACGTCGAGGCGCTCGGCGCCGCGGCGAAGGAGCACGGGGCGCTGCTGGTCGTCGCCTGCGACCCGATGACGCTCGGCATCCTCAAGTCGCCGGGCGAATGCGGCGCCGACATCGCCCTCGGCGAGGGCCAGCCGCTCGGCAACCGCCTCGACTTCGGCGGCCCCTCGTTCGGCTTCTTCTGCGCGACCGAGGAGCAGATCCGCCGCATGCCGGGCCGGATCGCCGGCGAAACCGAGGACGTCGACGGCCGCCGCGGCTTCGTCCTTGCTCTGCAGACCCGCGAGCAGCACATCCGCCGCGAGAAAGCCACCAACAACATCTGCACCGCCCAGGCGCTGAACGCGCTGGGGGCGATGGTCCACCTCGCCTGGCTCGGCCGCCACGGCTTCCGCGAGCTCGGCGAGCTGCTGGTGCGGCGGACGGCCTACGCGCGTGAGCGGCTGGCCGCGGTGAAAGGGGTGGATCTGCTGCACACCTCACCGGTCGCGCGCGAGTTCGCGGTGCGGCTGGAAGCGCCGGTGGAGAAGGTGCTCGACCGCGTCGCCGAGCGCGGGATCGCCGCCGGCTACCCGCTCGGCCGCGAGTACCCGGAGTTCGAGGACGGCCTCCTGGTCGCGATCACCGAGCGGCGGACGAAGGCGCAGATCGACGCGCTGGCCGACGCGCTGGGCGCGGCGATCAGCGCAGAGCGTGGTTCCTTTGTCGCCCCTGACACGACCAAGGAACCGCAAGTCGAGGGCGCGGCCTGATGGCGCTGACGCAGACCCCGATGCAGGCCGAGAAGGCGCAGACGATCTTCGAGAAGTCGAAGCCCGGCCGGCGCGCCGCGGCGCCCCCCGCCGCCGAAGTGCCGGAGAAGCCGATCGAGGAGCTGATCCCGTCGAACCTGCTGCGCTCGGAGCCGCCGCGGCTGCCCGAGGTCGCCGAGCCGGAGATCGTCCGCCACTACAACCGGCTCTCACGCCGCAACTTCGACCTCGACAGCGGCTTCTACCCGCTCGGCTCCTGCACGATGAAGCACAACCCGCGCCTCAACGAGCGGGTCGCGGCGCTGCCCGGGCACGCCCGCCTGCACCCGGCGCAGGACCCGAAGCGCGCCCAGGGGGCGCTGGAGCTGATGTGGCTGCTGCAGGAGTCGCTGAGCGAGATCTGCGGTCTGCCTCACGTCAGCCTGCAGCCGAGCGCCGGCTCCCACGGCGAGCTCGCCGGCCTGCTGCTGACCCGCGCCTACCACGCCGACCGCGGCGAACAGCGGACCAAGGTCTTGGCGCCCGACACCTCGCACGGGACCAACCCGGCCTCGGTGACGATGGCGGGCTTCGAGGTGGTCAAGGTCGCGACCAACGAGCGCGGCGGCGTCGAGATGGACGACCTGCGGGCGAAGATCGACGCCGACCCCGACCAGGTCGCCTGCCTGATGCTGACCAACCCCAACACGCTCGGCCTCTTCGACGAGAACATCGCCGAGATCGCCTCGCTGATCCACGAGGCGGGGGGGACGCTCTACTACGACGGCGCCAACCTCAACGCGGTGATGGGCCACTCGCGGCCCGGCGACATGGGCTTCGACATCGTCCACGTCAACCTCCACAAGTCGTTCAGCCAGCCGCATGGCGGCGGCGGTCCCGGCGCCGGCCCGATCGCCGTCTCCGACCGGATCGAGCCTTACCTGCCGCGGCCCCAGGTGGTCCGCCGCGAGGGCTCGAACGGCCACGGCCCGAGCTTCGACCTCGACCACGAGCGGCCCAAGTCGATCGGCCGCCTGCGCGGCTTCCAGGGCAACTTCGGCGTCTTCGTCCGCTCCTACGCCTACATCCTCAGCCTCGGCGGGGACGGCCTCGCCGAGGCCTCCGAGACCGCCGTCCTCAACGCCAACTACCTGAAGGCGCGCCTGGCCGAGGGCCGCGCCGGCGAGCGCCTGCCGATCGCCTTCGACCGCCACTGCATGCACGAGTTCGTCCTCTCCGGCAAGCCGATGAAGCGCGAGCTCGGCATCGCCACCCTCGACCTCGCCAAGCGCCTGCTCGACTTCGGCTTCCACCCCCCGACCGTCTACTTCCCCCTCCTCGTCGACGAGGCCCTGATGATCGAGCCGACCGAGACCGAGACCAAGGAGTCCCTCGACGCCTTCGCCGACGCCGTCGAGCAGATCCTCGCCGAGGCCGAAAACGACCCCGAACTCGCCAAGAACGCTCCCTACACGACCCCCGTCCGCCGCCTCGACGAGGTCAGGGCAACCCGCCGGCCGGTCGTGCGCCAGCAGTTGAGTTGAGCGTCAGCGCCGCGGCGGCTTCGCGATCCGGAAGCCGACGGCCGAGGTCGGCGAGCTGCCGAACTCGTTGCGAGAGGTGAAGAAGGCCCGGTAGGGACCGGGGGAGAGCCTCTTCTTCGCCCCGGCGGGGGTGCGGAAGGCGCCCGTGAAGCGGATCCGGTTCTTGCCCGTCACGCCCGCGAGGGTGAGCCGGCCGCGACCGGCCAGACGGCCGCCTTTGAGGACCCGTTTGAAGACCACGGTGACCGTGGCCTTCTGGTTCATGAAGAAGGAGAAGACCGTCCTGTTGGGCAGCCGCGATTTGACGCCGCGGCGCAGGTATCTGGGCAGGAACACCTTGTTCGTCCGTTCCAGGCCGGTCAGCGAGGGCGGCGTCCCGGGCGGAGGCGGTTCGGGCGAGCGCGCCACGACAGGCGACGGCGGCGCGTACTCGTCGGCGCCGATGTCGGGCGCCGAGCCGACCAGGCGCGAGCCGGCGTCGAAGTCGAACGAGGTGACGGCGCCGTCGGCGATGCCCGCGTCGATCGTCGGCGAGCCGGGCAGCTGGTGCACGTCGTTCGCGGCGAGGTTCGCGAAGAGCGGCGTCACCACGTTCCCGTCCTGGAGGTGGGCACCGGTGATAAAGCCGGTCGAGCCGGCCCCGGCACCGACGAGCATCCCGAAGCGGACGTTCGAGTAGTCGATGTCCACGTCGATCGAGCCGGCTGGTCCGGATTCCGCGTAGACGTCGCTTTCGGCGCCGCGGGCGATCGTGTTGCGGATGTCCACCGTGGCCGGCGTGGCGTTCGAGGTGCGGACGCTGATCCCGCTCGAGTTGGCCCCGGTCGCGATCGCGGTGATGTTGCGGAGGATGCTGTTGCCGGGACCGTGCAGATAGAGCGGAGCGCCCGACGGGCCGGTCGCGAACAGGGCCGAGTCGCGGATCATCGAGCCGTGGGTGCTGATCGCGGAAGTGGCGTTGGAGCGGGCGATGACCCGTTCGACCGCCGACCCCGGGCCGACGAAGAGCGCCGAGCTGCCGCTGGAGCCGGCGTAGGTGAGGTCGAGGTCGGCGACGAGGCTGCCGCCGCCGAGGGCCAGCGTCGTGCCGGCGCCCGAGGAGGTGATCCGCGGCTTCGAGGCGCGGTCTGCGCCGACCACCGTCAGCGCGCCGCCGTTGGAGAGCGGCGTGGCGCTGACGTCGTAGTCGCCGGGGGCGATGAAGACTTCGTCACCGGGTGCCGCCAGGTTGACGGCGCGGTCGATCCGGCACGGCGCCGACTGCGGACAGGTCCCCGTCGTCGCCCCGCCCGGCGCCGCGAAGCGTTCGGCGGCTGCCGCCGCCGCGGGGAGCGCCAGGCAGAGCAGCGCGAGCGCGACGATCAGCGCCGGCGTCGCGCGGGGAGTGGGTCGCCCTGCCATCGCGGGGAAGTATCCACGATGGGAGCAGCGGAGCCTCAGAGCGTCGGCAGCTCCTGTTTCAGCTCCAGGACCGGGGCGAAGAGGTCGCCGTGCTCCTCGATCCGCTCCAGCACCTGGTGGGTCTCGAAGACGAGGCTCGAGCCGTCGCCCGACTCGGCCGCCGCTTCGACCTCCTCCCAGGTGACGGGGGTCGAGCAGGTGGGGCGTTCGCGGGCGCGGAGGGAGTAGACGGCGATCGTCGTTTTGCGTTCGTTGTTCTGGTACCAGTCGATCAGGACCTTGCCGCTGCGGTCGGTCTTTTTGCCCATCTTCGCCAGGATGTCGTCGGGGCTCTGCTTGGCGACGATCTGGGCGACGGCCTGGCCGAACGGGCGCGTCTCCTCGTAGGAAGTTTTGGTGTTGAGCGGCACGTAGAGCTGCATGCCCTTCGAGCCCGAGGTCTTGACGAAGCACTCGAGGTCGAGCTGGGTCAGCAGCTCGCGCAGGCGCAGCGCGACCCGGCTGCAGTCGACGACGTCGGCCGGCGGCCCCGGGTCGAGGTCGAAGACCAGCGCCGTCGGCCGTTTCGGCGCCCGGCTCAGCGAGAGCGAGGGGTGCAGCTCGATCGCCGCCAGCTGCGCCATCCAGATCAGCGTCGGCAGGCTGTCGCAGACGCAGAACTCGATCACCCCCGCCCGCGGCCCCGCCTCGACCTTCGCCGTCTTCACCCATTTCGGCCGGTGCTTCGGGCAGCGCTTCTCGAAGAAGGCCGCGTCGAGGTCCTCGACACCTTCCGGGAACCGCCGCAGCGTCACCGCGCGGCCGCTGAGGTGGGGGACGATCGCCGGCGCCACCCGCGCGTAGTAGTCGACCATCTCGCCCTTGGTGAACCCGGTCTTCGGGTAGAGCACCTTGTCGAGGTTGCTGAGCCGCAGCTCCTTGCCCTCGACCTCGACCTGCCGGGTCTCGCCCACGGCCTACGACCTATTTCGAGGCTTTTGCTTTGGAGCGGGAAGAGCTTTTCGATTTCGCTTTGGATTTCGATTTGCTCTTCTTGGCGGCGGCTTTCGGTTTGGGTTTCGCCGCTTTTTTGCCGCCGCTGCCTTTGTCTTTGACCGCGGCGATGCTTTCCTCCAGCGCCGCCATCAGGTCGGGGGCTTTGGTCGCCTTCGGTTCCTCGACCTCCGGCGCGACGATCTCCTTGCCTTCCGCCTTCTGTTCGATCAGCGCCAGCAGCTGCTCGCGGTACTCGTCGCGGTACTGGTTCGGTTCGAATTCGGTGCTGAGCGAGTCGATCAGCTGTTCGGCCATCTGCTGCTCGCGCTTGGCGACTTTCGGCTTCTTGTCCGGCAGCAGGTCGTCGAGCTCGTCGGGCGGCACGACCTCGTCGTGGAAGCGCATCGTCGTCAGCGTCAGGACCCCGTCGGCGGGGCGGATCGCGGAGAGGTGCTCTTTGTTGCGGAAGACGAAGCGGGCGATCGCCGCCTTGCCCGAGCTCTCCATCGCTTTGGCCAGCAGCGAGTAGGCCTTCTCGGCCCCCTCGGCCGGGCCGAGGTAGTAGGGGCTGTTGAAGTACATCGGGTCGATTTCCTCGATGTCGACGAAGTCCTGGACGTCGATCGCGCGCGTCTTCTCCGGCGCCAGCGCCGCCATCTCGTCTTTGGTCAGCGGCACGTACTGGCCGGGGGTCAGCTCATACGCTTTGACGATGTTCTCGTAGGGGACCTCTTCGTCGGTCCCTTCGGCGACGCGGCGGTGTTTGATCCGGGCGCTGTCGGAGTCGCGGATCTCGCGCAGCGCGATGTTGCGGCGCGCCACCGCGCTGTACATGCGCACGGGCACGTTCAGTAGCCCGAAGCTGATCGTTCCGCTCCAAATCGCTCTAGCCATTCCGCAAAATCTCCTACCCGGATTCTCCCAGCCAAACGCCCTGGTTCACATAGAGGTGGGCACGCCGGGAGGCATCTTGCGCCCCGCCGCCGGTGGAATCATGCGCCGGTGCTCTTCGAGCTGCGAGAGGTGGGGCTTGACCGCGGCGGCCGGGCCGTCCTCGACTCGTTCAGCGCCCGCATCCCCGAGGGGGCGACGGCGATCGTCGGCCCCTCGGGCGCCGGCAAGTCGACGCTGCTGCGGCTGCTGAACCGGCTCGCCGACCCCGACCGCGGCGAGATCGCCTACCGTGGCCGCCCGCTGCGCTCCTGCGAGCCGCTGGCGCTGCGGCGCGAGGTTGCGCTGGTGCCGCAGCTGCCGGCCCTGCTCGAGGGCACGGTCGAGTCGAACCTCCGCTACGCGGCTGAGCTGGCCGGGGAGCCCCTGGACTGCGAGGGGACGCTGCGTCGCGCCGGCCTCGACCCCTCCTTCGCCGCGCGCGACGTCGCCAAGCTCTCGGTCGGCGAGCAGCAGCGGGCGATGCTGGCGCGGGCGCTCGCCCAGCGCCCCGCGGTCCTCCTCCTCGACGAGCCGACCTCGGCCCTCGACCACGCCGCCCGCGACCGGATCGAGGCGGCGCTGGCGGAGCTGCGGCGGGAGCTGGAGATCTCGATCGTCCTCGTCAGCCACGACCCCGAGCAGGCGCGCCGCCTCGGCGACCAGGTGCTGGAGATGCCGGCGTGAGCGCCGGGGTCCAGGTCGAGCTCTGGCAGGTCGCCGCCTCGCTGGTCCTGGTGGCGCTGGCGGCGGCGATCTCGCTCTGGCAGCGGGCCGACCTCGAGCGCGACATCGTCGTCGCCACCGCCCGCTCGATCGTCCAGCTGACCCTGGTCGGCTACGCGATCAAGCTGATCTTCGACGCCGACACGATCTGGCTGGTGCTGGCGCTGCTGGCGGCGATGGTCCTCTTCGGCGCCGTCACCGCGCGCCACCGCGCCGCCGCGGTCCCCGGCTCCTTCGGCCCGCTGCTGATCGCCCTCGGCCTGGCCGGCGCCGGCACCCTCGGCCTCGTCGTCGCGCTCGGGATCTTCGACCCGACCCCGCGCTACCTGGTCCCGGTCGGCGGGATGGTGATCGGCAACGCGATGACGGCCTCGGCCGTCGCCCTCAACCGCCTCGGTGACGAGATGGCCGACGCGCGGGCGCGGATCGAGGCGACCCTGGCCCTCGGCGCCACCCCCCGCGAAGCCGCCGCCCCGACCGTCCGCCGCGCCCTGCGCTCCGGCATGATCGCCCTCGTCGACTCGACCAAGACCACCGGCCTGATCTTCTTCCCCGGCACCATGGTCGGCATGCTCCTCGCCGGCGCCGGCCCCACCGACGCCGTCCGCCTGCAGCTGATCCTCCTCTACGCCCTGCTTGGCAGCGTCGCGATCTCCGCCCTCGTCGCCACCCTGCTCGCCTACCGCAACTTCTTCACCCCGGCCGCGCAGCTGCGGGAGCCGCGATGACCCGCTCCCAGCGCCTGACGCTCGTCGCGACGATCCTCGGCTCGACCGTCGTCTTCCTCGACAGCACCGTGATCAACGTCGCCCTGCCGGCGATCGCGGAAGGGCTCGACGCCGAGCTGGCCGGGCAGCAGTGGGTGGTCGAGGCCTACATGCTGACGCTGGTGGCGCTGCTGCTGGTCGGCGGCTCGCTGGGGGACCAGTTCGGGCGGCGGCGGATGTACGTGTGGGGGCTGGTCGCCTTCGGCGTCACCTCGGTGCTCTGCGCGGTCGCGCCGACGGTCGAGTTCCTGGTCGCGGCGCGGGCGCTGCAGGGGGTCGCGGGGGCGCTGCTGGTGCCGGGCTCGCTGGCGATCGTCGCCGCCACCTTCGAGGGCGAGGCCCGGGGGAGGGCGGTCGGGACCTGGACCGCCTGGACCGGGATCGCGACCGTGTTCGGGCCGGCGGCGGGCGGCGCCCTGATCGGCCTCACCTCCTGGCGGGCGATCTTCTGGATCAACCTGCCGCTGATCGCCTTCACGGTCTGGCTCTGCCTGCGCTCGGTCGAGGAGAGCCGCGACCCCGACGCCTACCGCGGCATCGACTGGACCGGGATCGCGCTCTCCGCGGTCGGCCTCGGCGGCCCCGTCTTCGCCCTGATCGAGCAGCCGACCCACGGCTGGGGCGACCCGCTCGTCTGGGCGCCGCTGGCGGCGGGAGTCGCCTGCTTCGCCCTCTTCGTCCTCTGGGAGGCGCGCGCCCGCCACCCGATGCTCGACCTCGGCCTCTTTCGCATCCGCAACTTCGCCGTCGCCAACGCGACCACGCTCGCCGCCTACGCGGGGCTGATCGGCGGCCTCTTCTTCGTCACCCTGTTCCTCCAGCAGGTGGTCGGTTACACGCCGCTGGAGGCGGGGCTGGCGACGACTCCGATCTCGGTCCTCCTCTTCGTCCTCTCGCCGCGCTTCGGCCGCCTCGCCTCCGGCACCGGCCCGCGCCTGCCGATGACCGCGGGCCCGATCGTCGCCGGCCTCGGCCTGCTGTTGATGCTGCGGATCGGCGCCGACGCCGACTACGTCACCGACGTGCTGCCGGGCGTCCTCGTCTTCGGCCTCGGCCTGGCGGCGACGGTGGCACCGCTGACCGCGACCGTCCTCGACTCGGTCCCCGAGCACCGGGTCGGGATCGCCTCCGGCGTCAACAACGGCGTCTCCCGCGTCGCCGGCCTGCTGGCGATCGCGATCCTCGGCGCCGTCATCTCCGCCCACTTCGGCTCCCAGCTCGACAGTGAGCTCGGCGACCGGCCGCTGCGCCCGGCGGCGGAGCGGACGCTCGACGACGCCCGCGCCCAGCCGCTGGCGGTGCCGGAGACCGAGGAGCTGCCGGCCGCCGAAGCCGCCCGCGTCCGCGCCGCCTCGGTCGACGCCTCGACCTCGGCCTTCCACCTCGGCCTCGTCATCGCCGCCCTGCTGATGATCGTCGGCGGCATCGCCTCCGGCTTCGGCATCGAGAACCGCCGCCCTGAGGAGACGCCCGAACCCGCACCCGCATAGTCTCCGGAACCCATGGCGAAGCCGATCATCTTCTCGGGCATCCAGCCCACCGGGCGCAAGCACCTCGGCAACTACATAGGGGCGATCCGCCAGTACGTCGAGGGGCAGGACCGCGGCGACCCGGCGATCTTCTGCATCGTCGACCTGCACGCGATCTCGGTCGCCTACGACCCGGACGAGCTGCGCGAGCGCCTCTACGACACCGCCGCGATCCTCCTCGCCGCCGGCCTCGACCCCGAGCGCTGCGTCCTCTTCCGCCAGTCCGACGTGCGCGAGCACTCCGAGCTGACCTGGCTGCTCTCCGCCGTCACCGCCCACGGCGACCTCAATCGCATGCACCAGTTCAAGGACAAGTCGGCGCGCCAGCGCGAGCTGGTCTCCGCCGCGCTCTTCTTCTACCCGGTGCTGATGGCCGCCGACGTGCTCGCCTACCGGGCGACCGAAGTGCCCGTCGGCGACGACCAGCGCCAGCACGTCGAGCTGATGCGGGAGATCGCCCGCCGCTTCAACGAGCGCTTCGGCGACACGCTGGTCGTGCCGGAGATGCGGATCCCCGAGGTCGGCGCCCGGATCATGGACCTGCAGGAGCCGGAGCGGAAGATGTCGACGACCGGCGGCACCGAGCAGGGGACCGTCCTCGTCCTCGACGAGCCCGCGACGATCCGCAAGAAGTTCGGCTCCGCCGTCACCGACTCCGGCCGAGAGATCGTCCGCTCGCCCGACAAGCCCGGGATCACCAACCTGATCGACATCCTCGCCGTCGCCCGCGGCGCCGACCAGGCGGCGATCGAGCGCGAGTTCGAGGGCTCCGGCTACGGCGACTTCAAGAAGGCCGTCGCCGAGGCGGTGGTGGAGCTGCTGGAGCCCGTCCAAGAGCGCTACGCGGAACTGCGGGGCGACGAGGCGGAGCTGGAGCGCATCCTCGGCATCGGCGCCGAGAAGGCCCGCGCGATGGCCGCCCCGGTCGTCGCTGACGTGCGCGAGCGCATGGGCTTCGGCCCCGCCTGAACGTACTTCTTCCCGCATAGCGGGAATAACTGCGCCCGCTGGCGCCGGATCGCTCTCCGGCTGTCCCGTCGCCTCTCTACGCTTCGGTCCGTGGCGATCGCCGACCTCGATCTCGACCTGGACCTCGACGTCTTCGCCGGTCCCTTCGACCTGCTGATGGCGGTCGTCCTGCGCGAAGAGGTCAACCTGCTCGACCTGCAGCTGGGCGAGGTCGTCGTCGCCTACGTCGAGCACCTCGAACAGGAGGGCGAGCTGGAGCTGGAGGTGGCGACCGAGTTCCTCGTCCTGATCGCCGCCCTGCTGGAGCTGAAGTCGCGGCTGATGCTCCCCGGCCCCGAGGAAGAGCTGGAGGAGTTGAAGCCCGAGGAGGCGGTCGAGGAGCTGCTGGCGCGGATGCTCGAGTACCGGCGCTACCGCGACGCCTCCAAGGTGCTGGCCGACCGCTTCGAGTCCCAGCGCGGCTACCTCTACCGCTCGGCGCCGCTGCCGCCGGAGCTGCGCCGGGTCGCCGTCGAGGCGGCCACGGCGGTCTACGACCCCGACCAGCTCGGCGCCGCCCTCGGCGACCTGCTGACCGAGCCGCCCGAAGTCGACATCAGCCACATCCGCCCGACCGTTTCGCTCGAACGCCGTCTGCGCGCCGTCCGCGACGTGCTCCTGCAGCGCTCCGACTTCGACTTCGACGAGGAGTTCGGCAAGGAGGACCGGCTCACCCAGGCGGTGACGGTCTTCGCGATGCTCGAGCTCTACCGCAAGGGCGAGGTGACCTGGGAGCAGGACGAGTGCTTCGGCCCGATCCGGGTCAAGAAGGCCGCGCCGGTGGCCCCGAACGCCGCGATCAAGAAGGGCGCATGAGCGACCTCTCCCGCACCGTCGAGGCGCTTCTCTTCCTCTCGCCGCAGCCGGTCTCCGTCAAGGACCTGGCCGAGGCGACGCAGGCGACCGAGGGCCAGGTCGAAGAGGCGGTCGAGTTGCTGCGCGAGGACCTCGCCGAGGGCAAGCGCGGGGTGGTCCTGCGCGAGGTCTCCGGCGGCTTCAGCTTCGCGAGCGATCCCGGCAGCGAGGATGCCGCCCGCCGCCTGCTGGCGAAGCCGCGCACCCCGCCGCTGACCCAGGCCCAGGCCGAGACGCTCGCGATCGTCGCCTATCTGCAGCCGGTCTCCCGGCCCGAGATCGCCCGCATCCGCGGCGTCACCTCCGAGTCGGCGGTGACCAGCCTCGCCGAGCGCGGCCTGATCGAGGAGGCCGGGCGCTCCCGCTTCGGCGCCGCGATCTTCAAGACCTCGGAGCTGTTCGAGCGCCTCTTCGGCCTCAGCGGCCTCGACCAGCTGCCGGACCCGTCCCGCTTCGACCCCAGCCCGGAGGACGCGCGGGAGCTGCGCGAGCGGCTGCTGAAGGCAGGGGAACAGCGCGCGGAGCCGTGAGGCTGGCGAAGTTCCTCGCCCACGGGGGCGTCGCGTCGAGGAGGAAAGCCGAGGAGATCATCGCCAAGGGCCTGGTGACCGTCGGCGGGGAGGTGGTGACCGACCCGGCGCGGGACGTCGACGCCGGCGATGACGTGCGCGTCAACGGCCAGCCGGTCGCGGCGGAGGCGCGGGAGGTCTGGGTGGTGAACAAGCCGGCCGGGGTGGTCTCGACGGCGCGGGAGCCGGGCGACCGGCCCGCAGTGGTCGAGCTTGTCAAGACGCAGGCGCGCCTCTATCCCGTCGGTCGACTCGACGCCGACTCGACCGGCCTGCTGCTGCTGACCAACGACGGCGAGCTCGCCAACCGCCTCACGCACCCCCGCTACGAGGTGCCGAAGACCTACCGGGCGCGTCTCCGCACCCCGCTCGCCGACCGCGACCTCGAGCGCCTGCGCCAGGGCGTCGAGCTGGAGGACGGGCCGACCGCTCCCGCCCAGGTCCGCCGCCTGGGCGATCGCGAGATCGAGGTCGTCCTCCGCGAAGGACGCAACCGCCAGGTCCGCCGCATGCTCGAGGCGGTCGGCAACCGCGTCGTCGCCCTGCGACGTGTTCGCTTCGGGCCGCTGAGGCTCGGTGAGCTCAAGGAGGGCGCGGCACGGCGGCTCTCGGAGGAAGAGGTCGTCAAGTTGCGCGAGGCGGCTGGGGGATAGAGAGCAGAGTCCCCCTCCTACTTGCAGGTGGGGAGGGGGGACTCTGCTCTCTATCCCTGCGCCGCTTGGGAGATGCGAGAGGCGATCGTGTCGGCGACGGCCTTGGGTTCTTTTTCGGCTTCTCGGTGCGTCACCCGCAGCGTCGAGTAGCCGGCGAGCATCAGTTCCCGGTCTCGCCAGCGGTCGCGCTCGAAGGCGACGGCGGTGCCGTGGAAATCGCGGCTGTCGGCCTCGACCACGAATCGCTGTTTCGGCCAAAGGAAGTCGACCTCGATGCGGCCGTTGGTGATCTCGACCGGGGCGTTGAGCAGCGGAACGGGGAGGCCACGCTGGGTGAGCAGCGGCAGCACCTTCGCCTCCAGCGGGCTCTTCAGCTTGCCTTTCTTCGCCACGGGTGCGGCGCCGCGCCATTCCTCGACGAGCGACCGCAGCGATCCGATGCCGCGTCGCCCCGAGTCCGCTGACGCCTCGATCGCTGCGAGGTCGAGGTAGCGCCGCTGCGCCGCCCGCTCGAAGGCGCTGCGGAGGGTCCGGTTCCCGACGGTGCCGGCGAGGTCGACCAGCGTCCGCGCCGGGCTGGTGCAGGGGATCCCGTCGACGGTGCCGACCTCGTCGCGCCGCGGCGATCGCACGCGGTGGAAGCGGACGCCGTCGATCTTGCGCCCCCGCGAAGACGGCGCGATTACGTCGATCACCACGGGGCCTTTGTCGATCAAGCCGAGCAGGGCCGCTGCGCTGCGGTGCGAGATCACCGTGCCCGCACCACAAGCGAGTACGGCCGCGCGGAGTCGCCCCCGCTCGTCGATTCCAGCGCGTCCCACCGCATAGACACCGCGAAAGACGCGATGGAGGCGACCGCTTGCAATGGCGCGATGAATGCCCGTCTCACCCATGCCGAGGTTGCGCAACTGGGCTCGCGAGACCACTCCCTGCTGGCGATCCGCCAGTGCAGCCAACGCTTGCCCAAGATCGGTGTTCCTTTTGTTCTCTATGCGGATATAAGGCGCACCGCTGCAAGGTTCGCCCCCCTCCCTCTGGAAAGATGCGGGCGTGAGCGAGAACGGACACCTGCAGAGTGGGCGCTACGAGGGGCCGCAGCAGCGGCTCTTCGCGGTGCGGGGGGCGGTGCAGGCGGAGGCGAACGAGGCGGAGGCGATCCTCGGGGCGACCGAGGATCTGATGCGGGAGCTGATCGAGCGCAACCGACTCGAGCCGGAGGCGATGGTGAGCTGCCTGTTCACGACGACGGACGACCTCGACGCCGAGTTCCCGGCGGTGGCCGCTCGCGAGCTGGGGCTGACAACGGTGCCGCTGATGTGCTGCCGCGAGATCCCGGTGCCGGACTCGATGCCGCGGGTGATCCGGGTGATGCTGCACTTCTACGCGCCGTCGGGGCACGAGCCCGCGCACGTCTACGTCGGCGAGGCGCAGAAGCTGCGCACCGACCTCGAAGCCGCCCAGTAGGGCCGTCCCGCCGCCGTCCGTCACAATCGGTCGCCGATGACGATCACGTTTGCTGAGAAGCTCGCCCGCATGCCGGGCTACCAAGCCGGGGTGCCGACGGGACAGGCGCCGGAGGCGATCGCCTCGGGCAACATCGCCCAGCTCGCCTCCAACGAGTCGCCGTTCCCGCCGCACCCGAAGGTGGTCGAGGCGATCCAGGAGACGGCGGCGGCGATGAACCGCTACCCCGACCCCGACGCGACCCTGCTGCGCCGGCGCCTCGCCGAGCGCTACGAGACCGAGCCCGCCCGCGTCGCCGTCGGCAACGGCTCCTGCGAGATCCTCCTCGCCGCCGCCGAGGCGCTCTGCGAGCCCGGGGCCGAGATCGTCTACGCCTGGCCGGCCTTCTCGATGTACCCGTACCTGCCGGCGCTGACCGGTGCCCGCGAGATCCGCGTGCCGCTGGCCGAGGGCGACATCCACGACCTCGGCGCGATGGCGGCCGAGGTCACCGCGGCGACCCAGCTGCTGATCGTCTGCAATCCGAACAACCCGACCGCGACGCACATCCCGGCGGCCGAGATCGCCGCCTTCTGCGAGCGCATCCCCGCGCACGTCACGGTGATCCTCGACGAGGCCTACGTCGAGTTCCAGGCCCACGACGACCCCGACGCGACGCTCGACCTGCTCGCGGACTTCCCCAACCTCGTCGTCCTCCGCACCTTCAGCAAGTGCTACGGCCTCGCCGGGCTGCGGGTCGGCTACGCGATCGGCTCGCCGAAGTTCCGCGCCGCGGTCGACGCCGTCCGCCAGCCGTTCAGCGTCAACGCCCTCGCCCAGGCGGCCGGGGCGGAGGCGATCCGCCACCAGGACGACGTCCTGCGCCGGGTCGAGAGCACCGTCGCCGCCCGTCTCACGGTCGAGGAGGCGCTCCGGAACATGGGCCTGCGGACCTCCGACTCCCACGCCAACTTCTCCTGGGTCGACCTCGGCGACGCCGACGAAGTTGAGGTAATCGCAGGTCTGGCCGAGCGCGAGATCGCCGTCCGCCCCGGCAAGGCCCTCGGCGGCCCCGGCCACATCCGCGTCAGCTACGGCACCGCCGAGGAGAACGAGCGCTTCCTGCGCGTCCTGTCGGAATTACTTGACTAACGGCGCACCCGTGGTACAACCTCCTGCACCGTGAGGTTGGAAAAAGCCACATCCGCGCAGGGCGTACCAGCCAGCGCCGTCGCGTGCGGCTACCTCACCTATTGGCGATTTAGCTAGGCGTTCGGCCTGGCGGTGTTCTCGCGCCGCCCGAAGACTCAGATCTTCCGGCCGGGCGCCGTTCCCAGTTACGCGTCGCGTGCGCGCCGGCCGGTCCGGCAGCGAGCGACCAGAAAGTAGGATTTCTTGGGTTTGGAGAAAGGCAACGACAAAATGTTCATCGGGATGGAGAGGGCCAAACGAGACGGCGTCCGCGACCAGCGGATCGCGAAAGTGGTCGAGCTCGCGGCGCCGGGGAAGCTGCTGGAAGAGCTCGCGCTCGGGGACGAGCGGGCGAAGGCCGTGGTCAAAGGCAGGGAAGAAGTCCGCGACGTGCTGCAGGGGAAAGACCCGCGGCTGATGGTCGTGGTCGGGCCGTGCAGCGTCCACGACCCGAAAGCCGCGATGGAGTACGCGACGAAGCTGAGCGCGACCGCGCGGGCGCTGCGCGACGAGGTGCTGGTGGTGATGCGCGTCTACTTCGAGAAGCCGCGGACGACGACGGGCTGGAAGGGCCTGATCAACGACCCGCACCTGGACGAAAGCGGCGACGTCAACGCCGGCCTGCGGATCGCCCGCAAGCTGCTGCTGGAAGTGCTCGACACCGGGCTGCCGATCGGCTGCGAGTTCCTCGACCCGATCACGCCGCAGTACATCGCGGATTGCGTCGCCTGGGGGGCGATCGGGGCGCGCACCTCCGAGAGCCAGACCCACCGCCAGCTCGCCTCCGGCCTCTCGATGCCGATCGGCTTCAAGAACCGGACCGACGGCAACATCCAGATCGCGGTCGACGCGGTGCGGGCGGCGGCGGCCTCCCACGCCTTCGCCGGGATCGACGACGCGGGCATGCCGGCGATCCTGCACACGACCGGCAACCCCGACTGCCATCTCATCCTCCGCGGCGGGCACGGCGTGCCCAACTACCACCCGCCGGAGGTCGAAGACGCGCTGGTCACGCTCGGCGTCGCCGGGCTGCCGGAGCGGCTGGTGATCGACGCCTCCCACGACAACAGCGGCAAGGACCCGGAGAAGCAGTTCTTCGCCGCGGGCGACATCGCCGACCAGATCGCCGACGGCAACAAGGCGATCGTCGGGGTGATGCTGGAGTCGTTCCTGGTCGAGGGCCGGCAGAACCTGGTCCCCGGCGAGGAGCTGACCTACGGGCAGTCGATCACGGACGCCTGCATCGACTGGGAGGACACCGTCTCCGCGTTGGAACGGTTCGCCTCCGCTGTGGAGGCGCGGCGCGGTTCGTGAGCGCCCACCGAGGTTGATGAAGATCGCCGTCCTCGGGGTGGGCCTGATCGGAGGCTCGATCGGGCTCGCCGCGCGGCGGCGGCTGGACGCCGAGGTGGTCGGCTGCGGACGCAACCCGGAGCGGCTGCGGCGCGCGGTCGAGCTGGGGGCGATCGACCGCGCCGCCAGCTCGCTCGCCGAGGCCTGCGCGGACGCCGACCTGATCTTCTGCGCCGGCCCGGTGGCGGCGCTGCCCCAGCAGGCGCGCGAAGCGCTGGCCGCCTGCGGCCCCGAGGCGGTCGTGACCGACGTCGGCTCGACCAAGGGGGAGCTGGTCGCGGCCGTTGGCGACGACGAGCGCTTCATCGGCGGCCACCCGCTGGCGGGGGCGGAGACGGCGGGGGTGGAGAACGCGCGCGAGGACCTCTTCGAGGGCGCGCGCTGGTACCTGACCCCGACAGAGCGCTCCAGCGGCCTGCTCTACGACCGCCTGCAGCGGACGGTCTCGGCGCTCGGGGCGCGACCACAGGCGATCGACCCGCAGAGCCACGACCGGCTGATGGCGACGGTCAGCCACCTCCCGCACGTGCTCGCCAACGTCCTCGCCTCCGAGGCGGCCGAGTCGCTGACCCAGGGGACCGAACGACTGCCCGATGTCGGCCCGAGCTTCCGCGACGCCACCCGCGTCGCCGGGTCCAACCCGGCGATCTGGGCCGACATCTTCGCCAGCAACCGCGAGGCGGTCGCCGCCTCGGTCGACTCGGTGGCGGAGCGGCTGCGCGAGGCGGCGGAGCTGATCCGCTCCGGCGACCGCGAGGGCCTGGCCACCTGGCACGCCGCCGCCGGCGAGGCGCGGCGCTCCCTGCTCGAATCCGAGTCCGAGGCCGGTCCGCTGCGCGAGGTGCGGATCGTCGTCACCAACAAGCCCGGCACGATCGCCGAGCTGGCGCTGGCGCTGGGCGAGGCCGGCGTCAACATCGAGGACATGGCCCTACACCCGGCACCCGACATGACCTCCGGCGCGGTCTCGCTCTGGGTGCGAGGGGACGAGCAGGCGGCCAAGGCCGAAGAGAAGGTCCGCGAGCTCGGCCACACGGCGACCGTCCTCGACGGCGCCGAATAGGCTCGCCGTCGATGACCCGCTTCGACCCCTCCGGACCCCTGCGCGGCTCCCTGCGCCCGCCCTCCGACAAGTCGATCTCCCACCGCGCCGCGCTGATCGCAGCGATGGGGGAGGGGGAGACGGAGATCTGGGCCTACCTCGACGCCGCAGACACGCGCTCGACGCTGGCGGCGGTGGAGGCGTTGGGTGCGGAGGTCGAGATGGGACCTCCTCCGAACGCCTCGGACCGCAACTGGGGTCTGGCCGGGCATATTCGTGGCGTCGGCCTCCGCAACGCCCGGCCAGCCGCGATTGACGTCGGCAACGCCGGCACCCTGCTGCGGCTGCTGCCGGGGTGGCTGGCGGGGCAGGAGGACGGGCGCTGGACCCTCGACGGGGACGAGTCGATCCGCCGCCGCCCGGTCGATCGGATCGCGGTGCCGCTGCGGCGGATGGGAGCGAACCTTCACGCCCGCGAGGATCGCCTCCCCCCGCTGGAGATCGAGGGAACGACCCTGCACGGCGCTAGCTACGAGATGCCGATCGCCAGCGCTCAAGTCAAGTCCTGCCTGCTCTTCGCCGGCCTGCTCGCCGGCGGCGAGACCCGGGTCGTCGAGCCCCTGCCGAGCCGCGACCACACGGAGCGGATGCTCGCTGCTGCCGGCGCTCCGATCGAGCGCGTCGGCGGCGCGGTGGTGGTGCGGCCGGTCGAGCGGCTGGAGCCTGGTCCGATCACCGTTCCCGCCGACATCTCTTCCGCTGCCTTCTTCATCGTCGCCGCCCTGCTGGTCGAAGGGAGCGAGGTGGTCCTCGAACAGGTGGGTGTGAACCCCACCCGCACCGGCCTGCTGACCATCCTCGAACGAATGGGTGCCGCCCTCGAAAGGGAAGTCGATGGGATCTCGGGTGGTGAGCAGACCGCCTCCCTTCGCATCCGCCCTGCGCCGCTTCAAGCCACCGAGGTCGGCGGTGCCGAGATCCCGCTGGCGATCGACGAGCTGCCGCTGGTCGCCCTCGCCGCCTGCTTCGCCGAGGGGACGACCACCATCCGCGACGCCGAGGAGCTGCGGCGCAAGGAGTCCGACCGGATCGAGACCGTGACCGCGGCGCTGCGGGCGCTCGGGGGGGAGGTGGAGCCGACTGAGGACGGGATGGTGATCGAGGGCACCGGTGGCCTCCGTGGCGGCACGATCGACTCCCACGGCGACCACCGGATTGCAATGCTCGGCGCCGTCGCCGGCCTCGCCTCCCGCGAGGGCGTCGAGGTGCAGGGCATGGACGCCGCTGCCGTCAGCTACCCCGGCTTCGAGGCCGACCTCGCCTCCCTCCTCGGCTCCTGAGCATCGTTTCCACCCTTGTCCTTGCTGTGACGAGGAAAAGGGTGGAAACGACGAATACGCTGCCGCCATGGTGATCGCGATCGACGGGCCCGCCGGGGCCGGCAAGTCCACGGTCGCCCGTGCCGTCGCCGCCGAGATCGGCTTCACCTACCTCGACTCGGGCGCGATGTACCGCTGCGTGGCGCTGGCGGCGCTGGAGAGCGGCAACGGCCTCGAGGACGGCGAGGCGCTCGGGGCGCTGGCGGAGGGGCTGGACGTCGGCTTCGACGGGACCCGGGTCCTGCTCGGCGCCCGCGACGTCAGCGGTGAGATCCGCGCTCCCGAGGTGACCGCCGCCGCCTCCCGCGTCTCCGTCCATCCGCAGGTGCGCGAGGCGATGGTTGCCCGCCAGCGGCAGCTGATCGCCGCCGGCGACTACGTCGCCGAGGGGCGTGACATCGGCACCGTCGTCAGCCCCGACTCGCCGCTGAAGGTCTTCCTCACCGCCTCCGACGAGGAGCGGGCGCGGCGGCGGGCGGCCGAGACCGGCGAGGACGTCGAGGCGGTCTTGGAGGCGCAGCGCAGCCGCGACGCCAGGGACACCGAGCGCGAGCACGGCGCCCTGCGCCCGGCCGACGACGCCGTGGAACTCGACACGACCGGGCTTGCCCTCGACGAAGTGGTCGCTCGCGTCGTCGCGCTGGCCCGCGAGAGGGGTCTCGCATGAGCCTCCCCACCGTCGCCGTCGTCGGCTTCCCCAACGTCGGCAAGAGCACCCTCGTCAACCGCCTCGTCGGCGGCAGCGAGGCCGTGACCTCGCCCGAGCCGGGCGTCACCCGCGACCGCAAGCGGCTCGCCACCGAGTGGAACGGGGTCGCCTTCGAGCTGGTCGACACCGGCGGCATCGACCTCGACGACGAGGCGGAGCTGGCGCGCGACGTGCAGGCGCAGGCGCGGGTGGCGATCGTCGAAGCCGACGCGATCCTGCTCGTCGTCGACGGCCGCGCCGGCCTCCGCGCCGGTGACGCCGAGCTGGCGAAGACGCTGCGCGGCGGCGAGGTCCCGGTCCTCGTCGTCGTCAACAAGGCCGACCGCGCCGACGACTACGGGATCGCCGCCGAGTTCCACGCGCTGGGCCTGGGCGACCCGCTGCCCGTCTCCTCCACCCACGGCCTCGGCACCGGCGACCTGCTCGACGCGATCACCGCCGCGCTCGGCGACCGCGAGCCGCAGCCCGAGGACGACGACACCGTTCGCGTCGCGGTGATCGGCCGCCCCAACGTCGGCAAGTCCTCGCTCGTCAACGCCTTCCTCGGCTCCGACCGGGTGATCGTCTCCGACATCGCCGGCACCACCCGCGACGCGATCGACACCGAGCTCGAGGTCGACGGCCGCCGCGTCATCCTCGTCGATACCGCCGGGCTGCGCCGCCGCTCCAAGGTCGCGGGCACCGTCGACTACTACGCGCAGCTGCGCTCCGAACGCGCGGTCGAGCGCGCCGACGTCGCGGTCATCGTCTGCGACGCCTCCGAGGGCGTCACCGCCGAGGACCTGCGGGTGGCGGAGATGGCGATGAAGGCCGGTTGCGCCTCCCTGCTGGCGATGAACAAGTGGGACATCACCGAGACCGACATCGACGACGCGCGGGCGCGGGTCGAACGCAAGCTGCGCCTGCGCCCGGCGGTGATCACCTGCTCGGCCGAGCGCGGCCGCAACGTCGGCACGCTGCTGCCGCGGACGCCGCGGCTG
>Ga0196960_10000096_pt1 | contig 34200 bp, 36 predicted proteins | sample S3v_5metaG_FD_183187 | JGI IMG/M metagenome (GOLD analysis project Ga0196960, IMG submission 183187) | Soil microbial communities from Anza Borrego desert, Southern California, United States - S3+v_5 | ecosystem: Environmental > Terrestrial > Soil > Desert | place: USA: California | collected...
CCGGTCCCGTCGCCGGCGGCCGCTTCAGCGCCGTCGGCGACCGCTGCTGGTGGGCCGTCGAGGCCCGCCGCGTCGGCGTCGGCCGCGACCGGCTCGGAGGCCGAGACCGAGGTGTCGTCGCCGCCGCCGACGAGGCCGGCGATCGGCCAGTCCTGGAAGACCTGGGCGGAGACAAGGAGGACGAAGGCGACCACGGCAGCCGCGATCAGGCCCGCGCCCGCGCCCGCGCCCACCAGGTAGTTCCGCGCCTGCCTGATCATCCGTTGTTTCGCCTACCCACTCGGTTGGCCGGCTAACTAGAGAACGGCGGGAACTCCCAATAGTTGGTAAACGCGCGATCTAGGCGCCGGGGGCGTTCTCGACGCGCAGCAGGCCCTGGTCGGCCTCCTCCTCCATCTGCAGCGTCGTGTGCTCGATCCCGAAGCGCTCGCGCAGGAGCAGCTCGAGCCGGCGGCGGATCAGGTCGCGGTCGCTCCCCTGCGCGACCACGACGTGGGCGGCGATCGCGCCGAAGCCGGCGGTCACCGTCCAGACGTGGAGGTCGTGGACCGAGCGGACCCCCTCCTCCTCGCAGATCGCCGCCCCCACCCCGTCGACGTCGAGTCCGGCGGGCGCCGCCTCCATCAGCACGTCGACCGGCTCCTTGATCAGCCGCCAGGAGGAGGCGAGGATGAGGACCGCGATCAGCAGGCCGACGATCGGATCGACGACCGGCGAGCCGCCGAGCAGGACGACGGCGCCGGCGACGACGACGCCGACCGAGCCGAGCGCGTCGGCGACGGAGTGCCGCAGCACGCCCTCGAGGTTGATGTCCTCGCGCTGCCCGCGGGCGAGGACGAGGGTGGCGGCGACGTTGCCGGCGAGCCCGGCGAGGCCGAGCGCGAGCACGCCCCAGCCGTCGATCTCCGGCGGGTCGCCGAAGCGGCCGAAGGCGGCGACGGCGATGACGATGCTGATCACGACCAGCGTCAGCCCGTTGACCAGCGCCGCCAGCACCTCCGAGCGCTGGTAGCCGAAGGTGCGACGGCCGGCCGCCGGCAGGGTCGCGAGCCGCGCCGCGATCAGGGCGAGGACGATCGCGCCGGCGTCGGAGAGGAGGTGGCCGGCGTCGGCGAGCAGGGCCAGCGAGCCGGTGATGATGCCGCCGATCGCCTCGGCCACCAGCAGGCCGACGTTGATCCCCAGCGCGATCCACATCCGCCGCCGGCTGTCCGCGCGGCGGGCGTCGAGCGCGTGGTTGTGGGCGTGCGGGCCGTGCACGAACCGAGCTTACGCGGGCGCTCGGTACGTTTCCGGTGATGCCGAAGCGCCCGATCAACGCGGACGTCCCCGCCCCCGAGGGGGAGGAGCAGAAGAAAGAGGCGCCGGCAAAAGGCCCGAAGGAGCCGAAGCCGAAGAAGGCCAAGCCGCCGAAGGAGCCGAAGTCCAAGGAGGGGGCGCCGAAGGCGCTGGCGGCGTTGGTGGTCCTCGCGCTCGCCTTCATCGCCGCCGCGATCGTCTTCGGCAGCGGCGACGGGAGCGAGGAGGACACCACCTCGGCCGCGCCCGCGCCCGCCCCGGCTCCGGCCGACACCAAGGAGCCCGCCGAGGCGCCTCCCTCCCACACCGCCGAAGAGCTCGGCTTCCCGACCTTCGCGACCAACAACACCGTCCGCATCGGCGGCTCCGACCCGGTCACCAACGCCGCCGGCGCCGCCCTCGCGGTCTTCCCCTCGACCACCGCCGAGCAGCAGCCCGCCGCGGTGACCCTGGTCGGCGAAGAAGACTGGGCCGGGGCGATCGCCGCCTCTGTCTTCATGGCCCCGCCGGTGCGGGCGCCGATCCTCTTCTCCAACCCGGAGGAGATGCCGGAGGTGAGCGAAGAAGCGCTCGAGGCGCTCGACCCGCAGGGCAGCAAAGCCACCGCCCAGGCGCCGCTCTTCGCGGTCGGACGGCTGGCCTACCCGGGCGAGGCGGTCCCGGTCGACAGCGGCGACCCGGCCGGCACCGCAGCGCAGATCGCGACCCTGCGCGAACGCCTCGTCGGCAGACCGCCCGAGCACATCGTCGTCGCCTCCAGCGCCCGCCCCGACTTCGCGATGCCCGCCGCCGCCTGGGCCGCCCGCTCCGGCGACCCGGTCCTCTACTCGGGGGCGAAAGAGCTGCCGGCGCCGACCGTGGCGGCGTTGAAAGAGCACCCGAAAGTCCCCGTCTACGTGCTCGGCCCGAACAGCGTCATCTCCAAAGACGTCGTCAAAGAAATCGGCGAGATCTCGAAAGAGGTGGCGCGCGTGGCCGGCAAAGACCCGGTCGCCAACGCCCTTGCCCTCGCCCGCTACCGCGACGGCGACTTCGGCTGGAACGTCAACGACCCCGGCCACGGCTTCGTCCTCGCCCGCAGCGACTCCCCCGCCGACGCCGCGGCGGCCGCGCCGCTCTCGGCCTCGGGCACCTGGGGCCCGCTGCTCCTCACCGACGACGCGGGTACGCTGCCGCCAGACCTCCGCAGCTACTTCCTCGACGTGAAGCCCGGATACACCACCGACCCCACCCGCGCCTTCTACAACCACGTCTGGATCGTCGGCGACCAAGCCGCGATCGACGTGAGCCAGCAGGCGGAAGTCGACGCGCTGGCCGAGCTGGCGAGAATAGGCGGCGGAGAATGAGCGAGTCCGAGAACCCCCAGCTGCTCGGCCAGGCGAAGGAGATCACGGTCGAGGACATCCGTGCCCTCGCCGGGCCGGTCACCCCCCACTTCTCGCTGCAGGTGCGCAACCGCATCCGCCGCCTGATCGAGCCGCTGCCGGCCGACCACCCGGCGCGCCGGGAGGGCGAGCGGCAGATCGCCCGCCTGGAAGAGCTCTCCCAGCACAGCGGCGAGCCTCGCGACGGGCTCGGGATCTCGCATTGAAGTACCTGGCTCCCGGCGTCTGGCGGCTGCGGGAGCTGCCCCGGCCGCTGATCAACGTCTACCTCGTCGAGGACGTCCTGGTCGACGCAGGTCGCCGTTGGGACCGGCGGCGGATCTTCACCGAGCTGGAGGGGAAGGAGATCTCGATGCTGGCGCTGACCCACGTCCACCCCGACCACCAGGGGTGCGCGAAGGCGGTCTGCGAGGCGTTCGGGGTCCCGCTCGCCTGCCACGAGGACGACGTCGACGCGATGGAGGGCCGCCGCGCCGTCGCCGCCACCGCCAACCCGACGGCGAAAGCCTTCGCGCGGATGTGGGAAGGGCCGCCGCACAAGGTCGACCGGGTGCTGCGCGAGGGCGACGAGGTCGCCGGCTTCCGCGTCGTCCACGCGCCGGGGCACGCCGCGGGCGAGGTGATCTTCTTCCGCGACAGCGACCGGGTGACGCTCTGCGGCGACGTGATCCGCAACATCTCCTACCTCACCCTGCGCGACCGGCTCGACGAGCCGCCGGCCGACCTCACCCCCGACCCCGCCGAGAACCGCCGCTCGATCCGCAAGCTGGCCGAGCTCAACCCCTCGCTGATCCTGCCGGGGCACGGCCCGCCGGTCGCCGACATCGCCGCCTTCGAGCGCTTCGTCGCGGCTCTGCCCGCCGGCTGAGCGGGCTCAGCGGACGAAGGTGAACGACACCGAGGCCGAGCGGGAGCCGTCGGGGCCGGTCGCGGTGAAGACCGCCTTGTACTTCCCCGGCTTCAGCACCTTGCCCTTCACCTTGCCGGTGTAGGGAACCCTGTTGACGCCTTTCTTGCCGCTCCGCCAGAGCTTGTGTTCGACCAGATCGCACTTCTTCTTGGTCGCGTTCGTCCTGCGGCGCGGCTTGCAGCTCTTGCCGACCTTGCGCCCGGCCTTCAACCGCTTCATCTCGATCGCCACCGGGGCGTCGGCGGCGAGCTGGTAGGAGAAGACGGTTCCGCTCGGGACCTTCTTCGCGGCCGAGGCGCGGGCCCGCACCGGGGTCGTGCCGCTCGTGTACGTGAACGTCTTGTGCCGGGTCGAGAGCGAGCTGACCTGCGGGGTCGAGCGCGGGATGTACTGCGGCGGGGGGATCGGCGCCGCCGGTGGCGGGAAGTACTGCGGCGGGGTCACCGGCGTGGCGTCGGTGACGTCGAGCCTGCGCGGTTCGGAGGTCGCGCCGAGCGGTCCGATGAATTTGGGGTCGAACTGGCTGCCCCCGATCGTGGCGCGTCCGACGTAGCCCGGGATGTTCTGCGGGTAGGGAAGGGAGGGATCGGCCATGTTCGTCCAGTAGATGTATTCGCCCTCGACGTCGAGCCCTGAGTCCAACCGGACCCTGATGCCGTTGACCAACCCGTGGAGGACCGCGGTGGGTTCGGCGATCGGAGCGCGGCCGATCGAGGTGCCGTAGTCCCCGTAATAGGGTTCCGGCGTGTCGGGTTCGATCTCGGTCCAGTAGACGTGGTCGCCCTCGACGGCGACGGCCGCAGCCTGGAGATCCGGGCCGACGTGCAGCCAGGTCCGGTCGGGCGCACCGGGGTTGGAGAGCGCGGCGCGGACGATGTAGTCCCCTTCGCTCCAGTACGCGTAGCCGTTCTCAACGTCGAAGCCGTGGATTTCGGTGCCGGTGCCGACCTGGAACCCCGACTGGCCGCCGGCGGCGTCGGTACGACCGATTTCCTGTCCGTTCATCCCCGAGAAGGACCCTTTGAGCCAGAAGATCTGGCCGTCGACGGCTTTCACGTCGAACAGCCCCTGCGGCCAGCCGACGTCGTAGAACCCGTGGCTCGGACTGGTGCCGTCGAGGTTCGCCCTGCCGATGCGGGCGTATCCTCCCGGCCCGCCGCCGGTGCTGGTCCAGTAGACGTGGCCGCCGTCGGTGGCGACCCCCTGGCCGTAGTAGATCCCGGAGACGAGGCTCGGCCGGTAATCGGTGCCGTCGAGGTTGGCGCGACCGACTTTCGAGTTGTTGCTGTCGTAGGAGGACCAGAAGATGAAGGCGTGGGCGGCCGGCGCTGCGAAGAGCATTCCCACCGTCGCGGCCAGCACCGCCATCCCCTTACGCATCCGCGGATAGTAACCCGGGTAAGGACCGCACCGACTCGCCTCCCGGCGGGTTACTTGGTTTCGGGTACTCGGAAAAACCGGAAGGGAGTCCAGAGATGAAGGCACTGAAGAAAACTCGCCCGTCGCCGGCGATGGTGGTGGCGCTGATCGCCCTGGTGACGGCGCTGGCGGGGACCGCCTATGCGGCGCAGACGATCAACGGCGGCGCGATCAAGAAGCAGACGATCGGCGGCGGCAAGCTGAAGAAGGACACCCTGACGGGGTTCCAGATCAACAACAACAAGCTCGGCGTGGTGCCGATGGCGAAGGTCTCGACCCACACCTTCTGGGCCGTCGTCAACAACCCGGGCGGCCCCGGCAACGCGACCCTGGCGCGCGCCAGCGGCCCCAACATCACGGTCAACGAGGGCGGCGGCGCGGTCAACGTCATCTTCCCCTTCAACGTCTCCGTCTGCGCCAACGTCGCCGGCCGCAACAACGCCGACACGACGGTGCCGAAAGAGGGCTACGCGCAGACCAACGTCTCGCCCGCCAACACCAGCGCGATCGAGGTCCGCACCCGCGGCAAAGACGGCAACAACGAGGACGGGGACTTCCATCTCGTCGTCATCTGCCCATAGGATGGGCGCATGGTCGAGGAAGGCATCGAGAGGCCCGAGCAGGCGCGGGAGCGCGCGATCCAGCGCCTGAAGATGAAGCAGGACTTCAAAGGCATCGCCGTCGGCGGTGCCTTTGCGGTCGCCCTCTGCTTCCTGCTCTGGGCGATGAGCGACGGCGACTACCCCTGGCCGGTCTGGGTTGCCCTCGGCGTCGCCATCCTCGCGGTTGTCCAGGGCTGGAAGGCCTACGGCCCCAGCAACCGCATCACCGAGGCCGATATCCAGCGGGAGATGGAAAAGGGCTGAGTCAGTCGCCCGCGACGCGGGCGGCCTGCATGTCGACGCGGGCGCCCCTGAAGGGAACGCCCTCGGCCTCGAGCAACTTGCGTTGGCGGTCGGCCTTGGGGAAGGAGCCGTCGGCGCGGACGACGCGCCACCAGGGGAGGTCGGGATCGTCGGCGTGGAAGAGGACGCTGCCGGCGAACCGCGGGGCCCCGGGGGACACGTCTCCGTACGTGCGCACGAACCCCTCCGGGATCGCCCGCACCCGCTCCAGCACCTCCTCCTCGCGAGTCCGCGACAAGGTCCGCATATCGGACTCTCTCGCGGACTCGGCGCTCATGCCTCCGCCAGAGCGAGGTGGACCTTCACCCGGTCGCCGTCGCCGATGCCCTCGCGGCGGCGCACGTCGGCCTTGACCGGCAGCAGGAAGCACTCGCGCTTGCGGTCGAAGAAGATCGAGGTGGACCAGGGCGTCTCGCCGATCCGCGCCTCGACCCTGGTGCTCCCGAACGCCGTGCGAGACCCGTCGGTCAGCGCTCGGACATCGTCGGAGACCTCGGCCGGCAGCGAGACGAAGTGCCAAGGGGCCGGGGCGGGATGGAGCCACAGCTCCGTCGTGAACTCGTACCTCCCGTCGCCGAGGATCGCCATCGCCCCAGGCTAGGCCTCCGGGCCGAAGGCGTCGATGATGCGGTTCTGGAACTCGCTCAGCTCCTCGGGGGAGATGAAGTAGGTCGGCGGGGTGAGGAAGAGGCCGTCGGCGCGCTCGGCGGTGGCCTCGACGCGGGCGCGGACCTTGTCGAGCGGGCCGGCGGCGCAGTAGGCCTCGACCATCTCGTCGCTGATCGCTTTAGGGACGGCCGCGAGGTCGCCGCGACGGAAGGCCTCGCCGGCCTCGGCCGCGTTGTCGGCGAAGCCGTGCAGCTCCCAGAGCGGCATGTAGGTCTTGACGGTCGCGTAGAAGGAGATCGTCCGCCGCGCCATCTCCAGCGCCCGGCCCTCGTCCTCGTCGATCGCGCAGCAGACCGTCGGCAGGTAGTCGAAGTCGGAGCGCTCGCGTCCGGAGCGGTGCAGGCCCTCCTCGAAGGCCGGGACGACGACCTCGTCGATCCAGCGCAGGCTCTGGATCGGGTGGCCGATCAGGCCGTCGGCGACGTCGCCCGCCATCCGCGCCATCCCCGCCTGCACGGCGGCGGTGTAGATCGGCACCGCCTCGCGCGGCGCCGGGTGCGGGCGCACCCAGCCCTTGATGTCGATGTCGTAGTACTCGCCCTCGTAGCGGATCGGCTCGCCGGCGCTCGCCTGGCGCATGATCAGCCGCGTCGCCTCGATCGCCTCGCGCAGGTGCGGCGCCGGCCGGCCGTAGTCGGCGTTGTGCCAGGTCTCGTTGAGGCGCTTCACCCCCGCCCCCATCCCCAGCCGGAACCGCCCGCCTGACATCTCATCAATGTCGAGCGCTCCTATCGCGTGGATGAACGGGCTCCGCGTGAAGGCCCAGACGATCCCGGTCGCGACCCCGATCCGCTCGGTCCTCGCCGCCAGGTAGGTGGCCTGGGTGACGGCGCTGCGGAAGAGCTCCGGCGCCCAGACGCACTCCACGCCCGCTGCCTCGGCCCGCAGCGTCTCCGCCTCGAGGTCGGCGACCGAGGTCCCGATCGCGGCGACGGAGATGCGGTCGAGGGCGCCCATCGCCGCGGCGCCGCTCAGGAGCTGGCCGGGGCGGTCTCGCCCGCCAGCACCGCGTCGGCGACGCGCTCGCGGTGCCACTTGGCGTCGCCGAACGTCGCCGCGTTGGCGCGCCCGCGCTTGAGGAAGAAGTGGAGGTCGTGCTCCCAGGTGAAGCCGATCCCGCCGTGGACCTGGATCGCCGCGTCGGGCACCCGCCAGCCGGCGTCGGAGGCGTAGGCCTTCGCCATGCAGGCGGCCAGCGGCAGCGACTCCGGCTCGGCGTCGGCGGCCCAGGCGGCGCCGTAGACGGCGGAGCGGGAGTTCTCGGTCTCCAGCAGCATCTGCGCGCAGCGGTGGGAGACGGCCTGGTAGGCGCCGATCGGCCGTCCGAACTGCTGGCGGTCTTTGGCGTACTCGACCGACATCTCCAGCGCCCGCTGGGCGACGCCGGTCGACTCGGCCGCGAGCGCGACGCAGGCGCGGAGGAAGACCGGCAGGTAGTCGGCCGCCGCCCCGGGCAGCGAGGCCTCCGGCGCGACCTGCACGCCCTCGAACCGGACCGAGGAGAGGCGGCGGGTGAGGTCGATCGAGACCTCCGGGACCACCGTCACCCCCGCGGTGTCCTTCTCGACGATGTGGCGGCGGCCGTCGGAGGTGGCGACGAGGAAGAAGTCGGCGCTTGCCGCGTCGGCGACGAGGACCTTCTCGCCGCTGAGGACGACGCCGTCGCCGGCGGGCTCCGCGGCCATCGCGAACTTCCCCGGCTCGACCGGGACGCCGGCGTCGAAGAGGGCCGGGGTGCCGCGCAGCGCGCCCTCGGCCAGCGGCCGCAGGTAGCGCTCCTTCTGCTCGTCCGAGCCGCCGGCGGCGAGCGCCAGCCCGACGATCGTGTTCGAGAGCAGCGGCGAGGGGGCGAGCGCGTAGCCCATCTCCTCGAACAGGACCGCCAGCTCGACGATCCCGAGCCCCTGGCCGCCCCACTCCTCCGGCAGCGCCAGCCCGGCCCAGCCGAGCTCGGCCATCTCCTTCCAGCCGCTCTCGTCGAAGCCGCTCTCGCTCTCGGCGATCTCGCGGATCCGCTCGGATTTGAAGCGCGAGGCGAGGAAGTCGTGGGCGGTCGACCTGATCGCCTGCTGCTCGTCGGTGAGGTCGAAGTACATGATTAAAACGCTCCCGCTGCCATAAGCCCCTACCGCAGCCTCGGCAGGCCGAGCACCCGCTCGGCGATGATGTTTTTCAGGATGTCGGTCGTCCCGCCCTCGATCGAGTTGGCGCGGGAGCGGAGGAAGCTGTACTGCCAGGCGCCGCCGGCGACCGCGTGCTCGGAGCCGCGCGAGAGCACCGAGTAGGCGCCCTCGATCTCCAGTGCCAGCTCGGTCAGGTCCTGGTTGATGTCGGCCCACTGCCACTTGCCCAGCGAGCCCTCCGGCCCGGGGATGCCCGACTGCATCGTCTTGGTCAGGCCGCGGTAGGCGTTCAGCCGCATCGTCTCCACCTCGATGTGGAGCTGGGCGATCCGCTGCCGGAAGTAGGGGTCGTCGGCCGCAGTGCCGCCGTCGGCCTGCGTTTCCTGCGCAAGCTTCGAGAGCCGGCCGAGACTGTTCTGGATCTGCGAGATCGCCCCGAAGGCGAGCCCCGCGCGCTCGTTCATCAGGGTCGTGATCGCCACCGCCCAGCCGTTGCCGACGCCGCCGACGACGTTCTCGTCGGGCACCCGCGCCTCTTCGAAGAAGACCTCGTTGAACTCGCCCTCGCCGGTGATCTGCACCAGCGGCCGCGTCTGCACCCCCTCCTGCTCCATGTCCATCAGGAAGTAGGTGAGGCCCTGGTGCTTGGGCGCGTCGGGGTCGGTGCGGGCGACCAACATGCACCACTTCGCGTACTGGGCGAACGTGGTCCAGACCTTCTGGCCGGTGACCACCCATTCGTCGCCGTCCTTTACCGCGCGCGTCTTCAGCGAGGCGAGGTCGGAGCCCGACTCGGGCTCGGAGAAGCCCTGGCACCAGATCTCCTCGCCGGTGAGGATCGGCTCCAGGTAGCGCGCCTTCTGCTCCTCGGTGCCGTGGGCGATCACCACCGGGCCGCCCATCGCCAGCCCCAGCACGTTCGCCGGCGGCGGCGCCTCCTGGCGCGTCGCCTCGGCGGCGAAGATCGCCTGCTCGATCATCGTCGCGCCGCGGCCGCCGTACTCCTTCGGCCAGGAGATCCCGGCCCAGCCGGCCTCGTGCAGCTTGCGCTGCCACGCGCCGCGGAACTCCATGATCTCGTCGAGCCCCTCCTCGGGCTCCGGCCCGGGGTGGTTCTCCTGCAGCCAGGTGCGAACCTGGTCGCGGAACTCCTCCTCCGATGGCGACAGCGTCAGGTCCATCGCGGCGAGCCTACACCCGCTGGATCAGCGTGCCGGTGCCGAGCCCGCCGCCGCAGCACATCGTCACCAGGCCCATCTCCTTGTCGGAGCGCTCCATCTCGTGGAGGAGGGTGGTGATCAGCCGGGCGCCGGTCGAGCCGAGCGGGTGGCCGAGGGCGATCGCGCCGCCGTTGACGTTGACGCGGTCCATGTCGGGGTCGAGCTCCCGCCGCCAGGCGGCGACGACCGAGGCGAAGGCCTCGTTGACCTCGACCAGGTCGATGTCGTCCATCGTCATCCGGTTGCGCTCGAGCAGCTTCCGGGTGGCGGGGATCGGGCCGGTGAGCATGATCACCGGGTCGACCCCGACCGTGGTCTGGTCGAAGATCCGCGCCCGCGGCTTCAGCCCCAGCTCGTCGGCCTTTTCGCGGCTCATCAGCAGCACCGCGGCGGCGCCGTCGGAGACCTGGGAGGAGTTGCCGGCGGTGATCTTGCCGTCCTCCTTGAAGGCCGGCTTCAGGTTCGAGAGGCCCTCGATCGTCGTCTCGCGCAGGCCCTGGTCGGTGGCGTAGGTGTCGCCGTTGACCTGCATCGGCACGATCTCGCGCTCGAAGCGGCCCTCCTCGGTCGCCTGCGCGGCGAGCCGCTGGGAGCGGAGGCCGAGCTCGTCGAGCTCGGAGCGGGGGATCTCCCACTGGTCGGCGATCATCTCCGCCGAGAGGCCCTGCGGGATCAGGTTGTAGCGCTCCATCAGCTCCGGCGAGAAGGCGATGCCGTGCTCTTCCATCACCTTGTAGGAGTCGGCGAAGGAGATGTGGCCCATGTGCTCGACCCCGCCGCCGATCGCGACGTCGTGGACGCCGGCGGCGACCAGCGCCGCGGCGAAGTTGACCGCCTGCTGGGCGGAGCCGCACTGGCGGTCGACGGTGGTCCCCGGCACCTCCTGCGGCAGCCCGGCCTCGAGCCAGGCGTTGCGGCCGATGTTCAGCCCCTGCTCGCCGAACTGCTGGACGCAGCCGGCGATCACGTCGCCGACCTCGTTCGGGTCGATCCCGGCGCGCTCGATCAGCTCCTTGTAGGTGCGGGCCAAGAGGTTCGAGGGGTGCAGGTCCTTGTAGTAGCCCTTCTCCGGATGCCCGCGCCCGATCGGGGTCCGCACCGCCTCGACGATGACGACCTCTCGCCCTCCGAACCTGCCGTTGCCGTTTTCCATCGCCAGCCTCCGTTGTCTGAAGATCGTCGGCGCGCACCGCGCTGCCTCCCCTTGAGAGTAGCTGACTGACTGGTCAATCAGCCAGGCCTCGTGGCTCCCGCCGGACCTCAAGTCATCGCGGCGGGGATGCGTGATAGAAGCCCGGCTGATGAGCGCTAATCAGGGGTATTCGAGTCCGGGGATCGCGGGCAGCGGGGCAATCGCCACCGGCCTTGCCGCGGTCTCGACCACGACCGCAGACACGATCCTGCTCGCGCGCAGCGAGGCCTCGGCCTGGCGCGCGGAGGAGAAAGTGGTCGCCGCCTGCGCCAAGATCGAGGGCGCCGAGCCCTCGCGGCTGCGGGTCACCACCGACCCCAAGGACCTCGCCGACTGCGACGTCGTCGTCGAGGCGATCGTCGAGGAGGTCGCGCCCAAGGCCGAGCTGCTGCGGGCGGTCGCCGAGGCCTGCCCCAACGCCGACCTCGGCACCACGACCTCGTCGCTCAGCATCAAGGAGATCGCCGACGCCGCCGGCACCCCCCAGCTCTTCGGCTTCCACGTCTTCAACCCGGTGCCGCGGATGAAGCTGGTCGAGGTCTGCATCCCCGACGGCGCGGCCGCCGCGCGCGAGAAAGCCCTCGCCTGGTGCGCCGCCCTCGGCAAGACCGCGGTCGAGGTCCCCGACGAAGCCGGCTTCGTCGTCAACCGCCTCCTCTTCCCCTACCTCTTCGACGCCGTGCGGATGATCGAACGGACCGGCATGGAGCCGGGCGCGGTCGACACCTGCATGAAGCTCGGCGCCGGCCACCCGATGGGCCCCCTCGCCCTCCTCGACTTCGTCGGCCTCGACGTCTCCCGAGCCATCGGCGACGCCCTCTACGCCGAATCCAACGAGCCCAACCACAAGCCGCCGGAGCTGATGGTGAAGATGGAGGGCGAAGGCAAGCTCGGCCGCAAGAGCGGCGCGGGCTTCTACTCGTACGACTGAGGGACCGGTCGCGGGGGAGGGCGTCGATGCCCCTCCTCCGGAATTGACCTCCCCTCCGCTTCGCTGCGGGGTGCGTTGTCGTAATTCGCCCCTGCAAAGCGGCCCTAATTTTGATCGCCGGAGCCGTTATCCCCGTTTTTCTCCTCTACTCAGCGGCTTATTCACGTTTCTGGAGATCTTTGGCTTCAGCATTGGTAGGCGCAAACTTGCTGAGCGATAGTCAGGCAGCCGGAACTTAGGTCGTCAGCGTTACAGCCCTTCGCTCTGCCAGCGTTACACCCCCTTGTCCTCTTCAGGCTTGAGGCCGACCCATCCCTTTTCGGGGCGAGGGGGAAACCCGCTGCCGCCGTCATCGGTTGCCAGGAGGTCAAGGCTTATGCCTAACGTTTTCGAGACACGCATCAGGGTGCCGATCATCGTTTGGCGCTGCTCGCCGGTTTCCAACTTGCGGGGGACCACGTCTCCCAGTCATCTTGCCTAGCTCCTGATCCTGGACGTGCTTGGCAGCATCGCCTGCCAGCAAGTCATCTCGCAGCCACTCGAACAGCCACAACTGCCAGCGCGCTGGCAGCTTCCCTGCTTCTCGGGCTAGCTCACGGGCGAACTGCTCAACCGGCTCCTGACTCTCCCCATCCCCAGGTTTTCGCCGCCAGCGGGATGGTGCCTGCGCCAGCAAAAGGGTCCAGAAGTTCGGCCCGATCGGCCAGTTCCTCTCGCAGGCTTGGCGACGCTAGTACAGGCAAGGCCATCTCCTGCTCATCGCCATATCGAGTTCGAATACATCCCCTCAGCAGGGAGACAGCGGCGGCCCGGTGTGGAGCGCAAGCCACATAGCCCTAAACCGCACCGCAAACCTGCATCAACAGCCCCCAAGGCGGGAAGATGAAGATGAGAGCACCCCGACGCCAGCCAGCTTGGCCCCGCCAATCAAGTAGCTCGGTTCGGCGTCATGCCCGACGAGGCCATTCGTTCCCAGAAGACCGGGAAGGCGGCTGCCCGCGCCAATGAACGGAGGTAGAGCTGCTGTTGAGCAGAGGTTAAGCCAGGGGCATTTTCTCTTTACGGAGGTCCCTGGATTGAGCAAAGGAGTAAGGAGACCGTCCCTGACGGCTCCAGCAAGAAACCGCAACGAAAGGGAGCCGTGGAGGCCGTCCTCTTAATCCAAGCGCTAATCATCCTCGCCTTGCTCCAGAAGTACGTCCTTTAGGTCTTGGTGCTCTTGCGTGCCGCGAACCTAGCCCCACCCAAGGCAGCGGCAACAAGCAGCGTCGCCGGCAAGCTGAGACTGCCGACGAGAGCGAGGACGAAGCTGATGAGCATCGTCCCCAAGAGCAAGACGCGCTCAATGAGAGCGAGGCGGCGATGGCCGATCTCGACACGACCGCGCACCAGCTGCTGCCGAGCCTGCTTGGCTTCTTCTTCGAGCAAGCGCCGTCGCGCTCGCACCTCCAGCACTTCCTCCAGCTCGCGGCGAGCCGCGATATCGGCTGGTTGGAATTGTGGCTTTAGCCCGCGCATCGCTTGCTCTCCTAGGAGACCGTCAACCCCCGGTTCACCCAGTGGGGGTAACTGGCCTCGACCATCTGCCATGCAATGAAGAGAATGAGCGCTAGCGGATCCTGAAACCTCCCGCTGCGGATGCGAGCTGCTTCTGAGCTTCTTCTAGCTGCTTCTGAGCTTCTTCTTTGAGGCTGCGCTGCCATCGGTCTCCGTGCGCTTCCGCTCAGCCCCTCCCTGCCGAGGCCAGCGGCGCGACTGAAAACCGAAATCAGCTTGCCCTAGTTATTCCTTGATGCTTCGTGCAAGGCCGGAAGCATCCGCGTGAGCCTCTGATCGGGTGAACAGGACCACTGCGCTCTCGGAATTCAAGGTGTTTCGCACGACCCACGCTATGTCTGCCCCGGGCGCCGATAAGAGCGTGAGGCTCCCGTCAGCGCCATGCCATCGGTAAACGTCCGATGGGGCAGGGGAAATCGTAAGCGGTCAGAGGACGGAAGAGCGGGGAAATGCCGGTTAACCCCGAAATCCTGTGCAATGGAACGCGAGATCTCCCGCTTTCACGCATTGGTGGTCATCCTCACCTTCACGCTCGTTGCCCTGCTCATCGGCAGCGGAAGTTGGAGAGGGGCCGGGGGTGCCCTTCTCGGCACTCAGCACGGAGCCGCGCCGGAAACGTCTGAGGCGCAAGCAGCTGCGGTTTCTCGCGGCGGAGGTGCTCCGAGGAGGGGCGCCCCGCTTCTCCCGGCACCCGGTTAAGCGGCCTTGCTCTTCCCCGCGATGTCCCAGATGACGTCGGCCTCCGAGATCCCTTGGCGGCGGGCGGAGATCTCGATCTCGTCCCAGGGGAGCTCGGCCTCGGGGAGGTCGTCCCAGCGGGCGAGGTCGAGGGCCTCGACGGCACCTTTCAGCGCCGGGCCGAGGTGCTCTTCGGAGCGCAGCAACGCCCTCAGGACCTCGAGCTGCTTGTCGGTCAGGCGTACAACCCACATGGGGTACCTCCAGCGGTTTTGGGGGGCGCGGGTTGCTCAGTGAAGTTAGGCCGCGGGGCGGACGGAACCGTCGCCGCCGCTGCCGCTGATCCGCACCGCCTCGATCCGGTTCTCCCGCACCGACTCGACCCGGATCGTGTAGCCGTTGGCGACGATCGAGTCGCCGCGCTTCGGCAGCCGGCCGAGCTCGCCGAAGACGTAGCCGCCGACCGAGTTGTAGGCGTCGCTGTCGACCGGCAGCTCGATCCCGGCGTCGGCGAGGTCGCCGAGGGAGACGTGGCCGCGGACGAAGTAGTCGCCGTTGGTCAGCTGACGCAGGGCGGAGGCGCGGGGGTCGGTCTCGTCCTCGATCTCCCCCACCACCTCCTCGAGGATGTCCTCGACGGTGACGATCCCGACCGTGCGCCCGTACTCGTCGACGACGACCGAGAGCGAGGTCCGCTGCACCTGGAGGTCGTGCAGGAGGTCGTCGAGCGGCCGCGTCTCTGGGACGATCAGCGCGTCGCGGGTGACGGTATCGAGCGAGGCCTCGGGCCCCTCGCTCATGTAGAGCCGGGCGAGGCTGTTGTTGTGGACGACCCCCTTTACGCGGTCGGGGTTCTCGTCTTCGATCACGACCAGCCGGGTGTGGCCGGAGGTGACGCAGCGCCGCAGCGCCGTCTCCACCGTGTCGGAAGCGTCGACGGTGACGACCGCCGGGATCGGCGTCATCACCTCCCGCGCCTCCTGCTCGTGCAGGTGGAAGACGCCGCCGAGCATCCCGGCCTCGCCGGGGTCGAGCCGACCGCGCTGGGCGCCGCGGGAGATCAGCAGGCGCAGTTCCTCGGGCGAGGTCTCCTCGCCGTCTTCGACGTCGACTTTCAGCACCCGCTGGACGAGGAAGTTGGCGGGGGCGTTGGTGGCGAGGATCAGCGGGTGCAGGATCCTGCGGAAGAAGGCCATCGGGCCGGCGATCCACATCAACACCCCCTCCGCCTTGCCGATCGCCAGCATCTTCGGCGCCTGCTCGCCGAGGATGACGTGGAGGAAGGTGACGATCGTGAAGGCGGCGGCGATCGAGATCGCGACGGCGGCGGCGTGGCCGAAGAACTCGCCGAGGAGCGGCTCCATCAGCTCCGCCAGCGCCGGCTCGCCGAGGAAGCCGATGCCGAGGGAGGCGAGCGTGATCCCCACCTGCGAGGTGGCGACGTACTGGTCGACGTTGTCGACCTGGTTCAGGGCCTGCGTGGCGCGCTTGTCGCCCTCCTCCCGCAGCTGCTCCAGCCGTGAGCGGCGCGAGCGCACGATCGCGAACTCGGCAGCGACGAAGAAGCCGTTGACCGCGATCAACAGCAGCAGGATGACGAGCAGCAGGACGCTCATCGGCTATGCGGCCCGGTACTTCGGGCTGGGACGTCCTCGGCCATGCGGCACCGTGAATATAGCTACCCGCTCCGGCGGTGTTTCCTCTCGGTTCGGTCGATTAAGTGCGATATTTGCCGAGCAATGCGAATCGCCACGCTCAGCGAGATGCTCGAAGAGATCGTCAGGCTGGGCGAGGCGTCCGGGATGGAGGAGCACGCGCACGAGCTGCGGGGGGAGCTCGAGGGGCGGCTGGCGACGGTGCGCGCGGCGGTGGCCGGGACCGGCTCGCCGCGGGTGATCGCCCTGCAGCGGCTCGACCCGCCGCGGGTCGGCGGCTTCTGGGTGCCGGAGATGATCTCGATCGCGGGCGGCGAGGACGTCGCCGGCGACCCGGGCCTCAACCCGCCCGCGGTCGGCTGGGCCGAGCTCGCCGGCCTCCGCGCCGACGTCGTCGTGGTGATGCCGGAAGTCCCGGTCGCCAGCGCCCAGGCCCAGGCGATGGAGCACTGGGAGAGCATCGCCGGCCTCGGCGCCACCCGCCTCTATGCGGTCGACGGCACCGTCTTTGGCAACCCCGGCCCGCGCCTCGTCGACGGCGTCGAGCTGCTCGGCCACGTCCTCCACCCCGACCTCGTCGACCCGCCCGGCAACGTCGGCTTCGTCGCCCTGCGGGCGCCGGCGCAGCGGCCTGCGCCCTGAGCGCCGGCTAGACGACGGCGAGCGCGCCCGCGAAGGCGGCGACGCCCACCGCGACCATCGCCAGCAGCTCCAGCGGCAGCCGGTTGCGGCCGAGCATGCCTTTCTCGCCGGCGACGATCGCGAGCGCGCAGAGCGCGCCGCCCACCAGGCCGCCGATGTGGCCGCCGACGCTGATGTTGGGCCAGAAGAAGCCGAACGCGAGGTTGAAGAGGATGAGGAAGCCGATCTCGCCGGCGAGCGCCTCCATCCCGCGGCCACGGGCGATGATGAAGGTGGCTCCGGCGAGGCCGAACACCGCCCCCGAGGCGCCGATGGTGAACGCGTTGGGCTCCACGAGCAGCGCCCCGAACGAGCCCGCCAGCAGCGAAGCGAAGTAGAGGGCGAGGAAGCGCGGCGTCCCCAACCCCGGCTCCAGCAACCGTCCCAGCATGTAGAGCAGGAACATGTTGAAGCCGATGTGGATGATGCTCGCGTGGAGGAAGCCGGCGGTGAGAAGCCGGTACCACTCGCCGTCGGCGACAGCGGGACCGAAGAGGGCGAAGTCGCGGATGATTCCGCCGCCCCCCAGGTCGCCGAAGCCGCCTGAGCCGGTGGCGATCTCGACCAGGAAGACGATCACGTTGAGCGCGATCAGCACGTAGGTGGCGGGCATCGCGGCGAAGCCATCCGGCTGACCGACCCCGCGCACCACCTTGGTCCGCTGGCTCGCGCACTCGGGGCAGCGCATCCCGACCGGGGTCGGGGTCATGCAGTCGGGGCAGATCGGGCGCCCGCAGGAGGAGCAGGAAACGCCGGTCTCGCGGTCGGGGTGGCGGTAACAGGTCTCGGCCATCGGGCAGAGCAGCCTACAATCGCCGCCGATGGAGCCCGCCAGCCCCGCCCGCCTCTACGCCACCCTGGTGGGGGCGCTCCTCGTCCTCCTCGGCGTCCTCGGCTTCTTCTACACCGCCTCCTTCGACGGCCTCGACTCCTACGAGGAGGCGCTCGGGGCGCTGCAGGTGAACGGCTGGCTCAACCTCTTCTACGCCGCCACCGGAGCGCTCGGGCTGCTCCTCGCCGGCGTCGCCTCCCGCCCCTACTCGCTGGCCGTGGGGCTGCTCTACGTCGCGCTGGCGATCGTCGGCTGGGGCAGCGAGGGGCTGAACCTCGTCGTCGGCCTGCTCGGCCTCGCCGCGGCGCTGGGCACGCCGAGGCCCGAGCGCCCGCGGAAGCGTGGTTCGAAAGTCAGCCAAGAGGCGGCTAAGGAACCGCGCAAGTCAGAGCCGCGAGCGAAGCCCGCCGGCAAGCGCGCGTAGACCGCTCTCGCTTTTCCGGCGGCTGCGGCGGCGCAGCTCCAGCAGCACCAGCGCCCCGGTCGCCGCCCCGCCGGCGCCGACCGCGACCACCGGCCGCACCCAGTTGCGCGGGTCGCGCAGCGCCCGCAACTCTTCCTCGGAGAGCTCCTCGGCCCAGTCGGAGAGCTCGTCGGCGGCGGCCTGGGTGATCGCCGAGAGCGTGTCCTCGAGCCGACCCGACAGCCGCTCCGGCGGCTCGATCGGCCGCAGGGCGTCGCTCAGCAGCGCCTCGACATCCCAGTTCGACCCGGTCAGCCGCTCACTCGCTTCGCTCATCTTCCATCTCCTCTTGCAGCTGCTTGATCGCGCGATGGATCAGCACCTTGGTCGCCCCGTCCGAGCGCCCCAGCGCGCGAGCGATCTCGCGGTTGTCCATGCCGAGCGCAAAGCGCATGATCAAGGCCTCGCGCCGGTCGTCGGAGAGATGCTCGAGGCGCTCCATCACCAGCCGCAGCTCCTCCCGGCCCTCGGCGATCGCCTCGGTGTCGTGGCGGGCGGCGATCGGGTCGGCGCTTTCCAGCGGCGTCTGCGGCCGCCGCGAGCGGTCGCGGTAGTAGTTGGAGGCGAGGTTGTGGGCGATCCGGATCACCCACGGCCGCAGCGGCCGCCCGTCGGACTCGCGCCGGGCCCGGTCGAAGTGCCGGTAGGCCTGAAGGAACGCCTGCTCGGTCAGGTCCTCGGCGTCGTGGTGGTTCCCCACCCGGTAGTAGGCGTAGGAATAGACGTCGCGCAGGTGGGCGCGGTAGAAGTCCTCGAAGGCGCGGTCGAGCTCCGCCTTGGCCGCCGGAGCCAGCTCTGCCGGCTCGACGTTCTCCTCGGGACCGCTCACCGGCCAAGCCTAAGGGGGATCGGCGAAACCCGCGTGCGCGATCTGGCGCCATCAGGCGGCCCGCCTCTGGCGCTCGACCTGGCGCAGGGCCGCCATCCATTCCTCGGCGTCGCAATCGCCGCGGATCAGGGCCGCCAGCCCGGCGAGCGCGTCGGCCTGGACCCCGGAGGCGGCGACTGCCTGGGCCAGCAGGGGGACGGTGTCGAGGCCCTCGGAGGCCTGGCCGATCTTCTTCGGGATCTCCTCCGCGGGGGTCCCGGTCCCGAGCAGCTCTCCGGCGCGGCGGTTGCGGCCGGAGGGGGCCATCATCGTCGCGGTCAGGTCGCCGACGCCGGCGAGGCCGGAGAAGGTCTCGAGCTCGGCGCCGCGAGCGACCGCGTGCTCGATGCACTCGCGCCAGATCGCCGCGACCGCGATCCCGGCGGCGTTGAGCCCGTGCGGCTCGGCGGCGGCGGCCGCGAGGGCGGCGGCGTTCTTGGCCGCGCCCGCCATCTCGACCCCGGTGACGTCGCGGGTGCGCTCGCAGACGAGCCCGGCGCGGTCGAAGACCTCGCCGATCTGGACCCGCAGCTCCTCGTCGCCGGAGCCGAGGACCAGGGCGGCCGAGCCCGAGACCGCCTCGCGGGCGTGGGCGGGGCCGCCGAGGCAGGCGATCGCCCGGGCGCGCACCCGTTCGCCGACGTATTCGTGGGGCAGCTGGCCCTGCGGGGCGGTCAGGCCCTTGGTCAGGAGCAGCACGCAGCTGCGCGAGCTGACGCGGTCGGCGATCGCCCCCACCGCCTGCGGCAGCTGCTTGGAGGGGATCGCGAGGCAGATCAGGTCGAGCCCGGCCAGCTCGATCGCCGAGGCGGGGCGGACGTCGATCGCCTCCGGCAGCGGCACGCCCGGCAGGTAGCGCCGGTTCTCGCCGTCGTCGATCAGCTCCTTGGCGCGCTCGGGGGTGCGCGTCCCGAGTTGGACCTCGAGGCCGCCGCGGGCGAGCAGGACCGCCACCGCCGTCCCCCAGCTGCCGGCGCCGATCACCGCGGCGCGGCGCATCGGCGGCAGCCCGCCGAGGTCTTCCCACTGCAGCAGCACGTTGGGCCAGATCCGGCCCGTCACCGTTTCCGCCAGCGCCGGCGAGGGCTCCTCGGCGCGCGGGAAGGTCATCGGCGGCCCCAGCCGCACCTTGCACTTGCGCGGGCGGATGCGCCAGCCGTTGCGGACCTCTTCGGTGCCGAGAACCGCGGTCGGGATCACCACCGCGCCCGTCTGCAGCGCCAGCCTCCCCACCCCCCGCTTCGGGTTGGCGAGCGTCCCGCGCCGGATCCGCGTCCCCTCGGGGAAGATGCAGACGGCGCCGCCGCGTTCGGCGATCATCCGCGCGGTCAGCATCGATTCCTCGTCCGACTCGCCGCGGCGGACCGGGAAGGCGCCGAGCCGGGAGAGCAGCCACCCCTGCCAGCGCCGCTCGAAGAGCTCGACCTTGGCCATGTAGTTCATCGGCCGCCGCCAGGGCAGGCAGGCGCCTACTACGAACGGATCGAGGAAGCTGCGGTGGTTGGCCGCGACGATGATCCCGCCCTTCGCCTTCCCATAGTCCCGCCCCAGCCGCGCAAGCCGGAAGTAGACGAGGAAGAACGGCAGCAGGAAGGTCCTGGCGACGCAGTACAGCGGCCAGTTGACGCTGTGCTTGCGCGTGTAGGCGTGGTAGGAGGCGAGCCGCTCCGGGCTCAGTCGCTCAGGAGTCACGCGTAGCGCTACACAAACCTTTGAGTCCGGTTACAAACCGCGTCCCACACGCGCGATGTTTCCCGGCAGCCTCGGCGCATGCCCACCGAGTCCGCGAAAACCATCCCTGGAGAACGGTTTTCGCGGACTCGCGATGACGACCGCTCGCTTGCCGCCCTCGCCGAGCGACAGTACGGGGTGGTGGGGCGTCGGCAGCTGGTGGAAATGGGGTGGAGCGAGGGCGCTATCCAGAAGCGGATCAGGGGCGGCCGCCTACACCGGTTGCATGCGGGCGTCTACGCGGTGGGCCACCGGCTGATCCCACGCGAGGGCCGCTGGATGGCAGCCGTTCTGGCCTCGGGACCGGATGCGGTCCTGAGCCACTGGTCCGCCGCGGCGCTCTGGATGATCCGGCCGAACTTGAGGACGCGGATCGACGTGACCGTCCCGCACAGAAGCCGCTCCTCGAAGCTGATCCGCAGGCACATCTCCCAGGTGCCCGACGACGAGCGGACCGTCGAGGAGGGGATTCCGGTGACGAGTGTGCCGCGGACGATCTTCGACCTCGCGGCTACCGAGGACGTGGATGTAGTGAAGGAGCTTCTGCGCGAGGCGGAATACCGGCGGCTATGGGATCGCCTTTCTCTGCCGGACCTCATCAACCGTTATCCAGGTAAACGAGGCGTACGGAAGGTTCAGGCGGCATTGGAGCGGCTGAAGGAAGAGCCGGTCGGGCGCAAGCGCAGCCCGCTGGAGAAACGGTTCGCGCCGTTCCTCCGACACCACCGCCTGCCGCTACCTCGCTTCAACGACTGGATCGACCTGGACGACAAGCGCTACCGGGTCGACTGCCACTGGCCGGGCACGGGGCAGATCGTCGAGCTGGATGGCTGGGACGGCCACGGCACCCGCTCGGCCTTCCGTGACGACCGAGCCCGTGACCGGCGGCTCCGAGTCGCGGGCTATGCCGTGACCCGCATCACCTGGAACCAGCTGGACGACGAACCGGAGGCCATAGCGGCCGACCTGCGAGCGCTACTGCCAAGCGCTGCGAACTAACGCCGTCAGATCCTCCCGCGACGGCGAACCGGGAACGTGCGCCAACTCCGACCGCTTCAGCATCGCCTCGATCGCCTCATCCAACTTCGACCCGTCGCCGAACTCGCCCAGCGGGCGAGGCCGCCCCAGCTCTTCGACTCGCCGCGGCAGGCCCTTCCGGTCGGTCCCGAGGGCCGCGGCAAGCCGCTCATATGGCTCCGGCGCCTGCTCCACCAGAAACGCCAGCGCGTGCGGCAGCACCGCAGCGTTGGTCTCGGCGTGCGGCATCCCGCACACCCGCACGAGGGTCTGGCAGACAAGGTGGTGGAGGCCGATGCCGGCGGAGTCGATCGCGTAGCCGCAGAGCAACGAACCGAGCGCGAGGCCGGGGCGGTCGCGAACCTCCCGCTCCTGATCGAGCGCTCCCGCGATCAGCTCCGCCCCGCGCAGCGCCGTCATCTCCGACACCGGGTTCGAGAGCGGCAGGTAGAGGGTATCTGCCCCGTGCGCAAGCGCGTTCATCGCGCTCGCCCGCATCTCGTCCTCGGGCTGCCCCGTCATCGCCTCCGGATCAGCGATCACCAGCGACGGCCGCACCATCCCTTGCACCCGCTCCTCCGCCCCCGCCGGCAGGCGGTGGATCGCGGTCATCGGCGCGCCCGACAGGGTGGTCGGGATCGCGGCCACCCGCGCGCCGCTGACGGACGCCACGGACTTCGCCACGTCGATCACCCGGCCGCCGCCAAGCGCCACGAGCGGGCGCGCTCGCACCTCCTCCCCTGCATCGGGTGGACGCGGTTGCCCTTCCTGCCCGCCGTCGAAAGGAAGGGCAACCGCGTCCAGCAACTCCGCCGCGAGCCCCGGCACCTGCCCCGACGGCACCTCGTGAACCCGGCTCGCCGCCGCGGCCAACCGCTCCGCCCCGCCCAGCGCCCGCTCCGTGCTCAGCAGCTCGAACTCCTCGACGCCCTGCTCGCGCAAAACCTCGACCGCGCCCTCCACCCCGCTCCGCCGGAAGACGACGACGCGCCCGGCGTCGCGCCAGGTGAAGCCCTCCGTCAACCCTGGGCTTTGAGCCGCGGGTTGTGGACCGGCCGCAGTTTCGGTTCGACCTGGTCGCGCAGGTGCTCGAAGTCGGGCGGCAGCGAGAGCTTCTCGCCCAGGCTCTCCAGCGGCTCGTCGACGGTGAAGCCCGGCCCCAGCGTCGCGATCTCGAACAGGACCCCGTTGGGCTCGCGGAAGTAGATCGAGCGGAAGTAGAAGCGGTCGATCTCCGGGGTCGGCTGGGCGCCGCCGGAGATCGCCTTCTCGCGCCAGTCCAGCAGCTCCTCCGGGGTCGAGGCCCAGGCGACGTGGTGGACGCTGCCGGCGCCCTGCAGCCCGCGCTCGGACGGCGCCTCGTCGTAGATGTAGAGGCCGCCGCGCTGCTCGCCGCGCGCCTCCCAGGCGCCGTCGACCTGCTCGAACTCGAGCGCCTCCAGCAGCCCGCTGCTGGCCCCCGGCGAGACCGCGTAGGCGCGCACCGCGTGGAAGCCCTGCAGCGCCAGCTCGCCCGGCACCTCCGGGTGGTCGGCGATCAGCGGCTGGTCGGGCACGTCGACGACGAGCAGCTCGTGGTCGAGCCCCTCGGGGTCGGAGAAGACGAGGCTGTCGCCGTCGCGCTCGGACCCGGTGTCGTTCGCGCGCAGGCGCTCGGCCCAGAAGTCGAGGGCGTCGGCTGAGGCGACCCGCCAGACGATCCGGTGCACCATCCCCGCCCCCGGCCGCCCCTGAGCGGCGCCCGGGTACTCGAAGAAGGTCAGGTCGGAGCCCGCGTCCCCCGCCTCGTCGGCGAAGAAGAGGTGGTAGACGGTCGGGTTGTCCTGGTTGACGGTTTTCTTGACCAGCCGCAGCCCCAGCACGCCCGCGTAGAAGTCGACGTTGCGCTGGGCGTTCTCGGTGATCGCGGTGATGTGGTGGATGCCCTCTAGCTTCATTGCTCACGTATACCATCCGGCGATGAGCCGCGGGCGACGACGGGTGGTCAGGGGCCTCGTCATCCTCGGTTCGGTCCTCGCCTTCCTCAGCGTCTTCGCGATCTGGACCGAGCGCCAGGCGCTCGACACCGACGACTGGGTCTCGACCAGCGGCCGGCTGCTGGAGAACAAGACGATCCGGACCGCGCTCAGCGAGTACCTGGTCGACCAGCTCTACGAAAACGTCGACGTCCGCAAGGAACTCGAAGAGATCCTCCCCGAGGACACCAAGGAGCTGGCCGGTCCCGCCGCCGGTGGCCTGCGCCAGGTGGCCGGCGACGGCGCCGAAAAGGTGCTGGAAACCTCGACCGCCGAGAGCCTCTGGGAAGAGGCGAACCGGACCGCGCACGAACAGCTGTTGGCGGTGCTGGAAAACAAGAAAGAGGCGATCTCGACCGAAGAAGGCAACGTCAGCCTCAACCTCGGCCAGCTGCTGCAGAACCTCGCCGAGCAGGTCGGGATCGGCGAAAGCCTGGCGGAGAAACTGCCGCCTGACGCCGGCCAGATCCGGATCCTCCAGTCCGACGAGCTGAAAACGGCGCAGGACGTCGCGATCGCGGTCAAGGGGCTGGCGCTGCTGCTCTCGCTGCTCACCTTCGCCACCTTCGGCGCCGCGATCTACCTCTCCCGCGACGGCCGCTGGGTCACCGTCCTCTCCAGCGGCATCGGCTTGATCGCCGCCGCCTTCGCGGTGATCGTCGCGCGGCAGATCGCCGGCGGCATCGTCGTCGACCAGCTGGTCAAGAGCGAGAGCGTGAGGCCGGCGGGTGAGGCGGCGTGGTCGATCGGCACCTCGCTGATGGTCAGCATCGCGACCACGGTGATCGTCGTCGGCGTCCTCTTCCTGCTCGCCGGCTGGCTCGCCTCGCCGACCAGGGGCGCCCGGGCGACCCGGCGCTACCTGGCGCCGACCCTGCATCAACACACCGCCTACGTCTACACCGGCCTGGTGATCCTCGTCGGCTTCTACTTCCTCACCAGCCCGAGCCAGGGGCTGCGCTCGTTCCTGACCACGCTGGCCGTCGCCGCGATGGCCGCCTTCGGCATCCACGAGCTGCGCAAGCAGACCGAAGAGGAGTTCCCCGGGGAGTCCTACGACGATGTCTTCGGCCGCACCCGCGACAAGGTCGTCAACGCGGTCAAGGACGCGAACATCCCCGAGAGGGTCGGCGAGCAGACCTCGAAGCTGCGCCTGCCGGAGGTCCGCATGCCGGGCGCCGGCGACCGCGAGGCGGAGGGACAGGAGCCGGCCGAGGCGCCGACGGCGACGCTGCCGGTCGACGACGTCGACGCCCGTCTGGAGCGGCTCGAGCGGCTGGGGACGCTGCGCGAGAAAGGGGTCCTCACCGAGGAGGAGTTCCTCGCCGAGAAGACCCGCCTGCTCAACCGTGATAAACAATCCGGCTGATGACGACGCTCGAGAGAGAGCGGCTCCACCAGTCTCCACCACCCCAAGCGAACGAATCCGGCTGGTACCCCGACCCGCTCGGCAGTACCGCCGAACGTTTCTGGGACGGTGAGTGGATGGAGCTGACGCGGACGCCGCGGCTGCGCATACCGGCCGAGACCCTGGCGCGCGAAGAGGCGCCGGAGAGCCCGCCGCCCTCCCTCCTCTCCCGCTTCCCCTCGCTGCAGCAGCTGCCGCTGCTCGCGAAGAAGAGGGGACAGCGCAACCTCGAACGGGAGCACCTCAAACAGCGGCTGTGGGTCGAGGCAGAACGGCAGGCGTTCTTCCAGAGCCCCGCCGGCCGGGCTCGGCTCGCCTTCGAGCGCGGCCTGCACCTGTTCCAGTACGAGCTCGAGATCGACCGGGTCGAGCCGACGGTGATCCCGGGGCCGGTCGGCGCGGAACCGCGGCTGACCGAAGACGCGGTGGACATCCTCAACTCGGTGGTCGTCGAGGGCTGGAAGCTCGTCGACGGGAAATTCTTCTACGTCGAGCCGCGGGGCGTGGTCGGCTGCTACCTCTTCAAGCGCTCGACCAAGCGCCGTCGGCAGATGAACAACCCGTGGCAGCGCCCCCTGGGCCCGGGGACCGCCGCAGCGGCCCCCGGCATCCTCTGACCCAGGAGTCAGCCCGGGCTATCTGCCGAGCTGGATGCGGACGCGCGCGCCCGGCGCCAGGACTTTGCCCGGCTTCGGAGTCTGCTTGAGGACTTTGCCCTCTTTCTTGGCCGGAGCCTCGACCTTCTTCACGTGGCCGAGCTTGCAGCCGCGCTGCCGCAGCAGGGTTTTCGCCCGCTTCAGCGGCTTGTTCTTGATCGCCGGGACGACGCAGGCGCGGTAGAGGTAGTCGTCGAACCGGGTGTTGACGTTCTCACCGGCGAAGGTGGTGACGATGACGTCGACTTTGCCGGGCCGCACCGAACGCGGGGTGGTGACGGTGATCTCGGTGTCGGAGTCGACGGTGAAGCTCGCCGCCGGGGTGCCGCCGAAGCTGACCGAGCTGGCACCGGAGAAGTTCTTCCCGGTGATCGTCAGCAGGGTGCCGCCGGTGACCGAGCCGAAGGCCGGCGTGATCGCGACGACTTCCGGCTGGGGCTGCACTTCGGCGCTGAGCTCGATCTCTTCGCCGGAGTACGTTTTGCTCGGAGCGTTGACGGTCCCTTCGAACGGGGTCGGGAAGATCGCCGCGTAGCTGGCGCCGGACTCCGCCTTGACGCCGATTTCGTCGGTTTCGTTGGTCGGGTCGATCCCGATCAGGTCGCCCGCCTGGATCCTCAGGTTGGTCTCGAAGGTCTGCAGCCCGGTGCCGCTCGGAGTCGCCGGGGCGCTTTTGCCGACGGCTTCGTAGGCGCCTTTGCCGTTCGGACGCAGGACCCGCAGGTAGAACGGGCCGCCCACCGCGCCCTGCACGCGCCAGCGCACGATCGCGCCGCTGACCGGGGAGGCGAGGGTGGCGCCTGACTCCGGCAGGGCCGTGTTGAAGAGGGTCTGGGTCCTTTCGAATTTCTTCGAGGTCCAGCCTTCGGGCAGGACGCTGCCGATGCTGATCACCGACGCCTGCGCCGTCGCCGCCGCCATCAGCATCACAGCGGTTGCCGCGCACGCGACCGTTACCGCCCAGCGACGAGACCCGCCTCGTCCTCTTTCTCGAACAACACTCCCCAGCTGTTGCCGCATCATCTTTTCCCTTCGCTTAGTTGGTCTGCTTCAGCGCCTGGCGCCGATTGCGTAAACGGAGCGGATAGGGAAAGTTGCGGAACCAGAAGAAGAACCCGCGTGTACTCGACGGGTGGAGAGAAAGCCCGCCGCCGGAGTCGAACCGGCAACCTCCTCATTACAAATGAGGCGCTCTCCCAGGTTGAGCTAGGCGGGCTTGGTGGCTGTCTGGGCGTCCGGAATGGACGCGGCGTTCAGGTACTGGTGGCCTGAGGGAGAGTACCGTGCCGACCACCGCTCAAACGCAGCTATTTACCGGGAAAAGCGCTGCCTAAACGGACCGGGCGCCGGAGCGCGGATTGGGCAGCGTGTACAGCTAGGCGCAGGCAGCCGCGCACGGGTCCGAGTCAAGGCCGACGGCCTCGCCGTCGCCTCGGACCCGGGCGCGAACTACTGGACGGCTTAGAGCGCCACCTCGCGCGAGGCGAGGTGGGTCCCCACCTTGCGCTTGACCCGCTGCAGGGCGTTGTCCACGGTCTTGGTGTCGCACTCCAGGCGCTCGGCGATCAACTCGTAGGAGTGGCCGTCGAGGTAGAGCGAGAGGACCCGGCTCTCGAGGTCCGAGAGCACTCCGGAGACGCCGGAGAGGCAGGAGACGAGGCTCTCGAGCTCTTCGGTCGCGATCACCTGGTTGACCGGGTCGTGGACGCTGGGGCCGGGGAGGATCTCGTCGAGGGTGGTTTCCGAGTCCCCGGCCGCGGCTGGGGTCTGGCTGAAGGAGACGTACTGGTTCAGCGGCGTGTGCTTGTTGCGGGTCGCGGTCTTCACCGCGGTGATGATCTGGCGGGTGATGCAGAGCTCGGCGAAGTTGCGGAAGCTCGACTCGCGATCGGTGCGGTAGTCGCGAATCGCCTTGTAGAGGCCGAGCAGGCCCTCCTGGATCAGGTCGTCGGACTCGCCGCCAAGGAGGAAGTAGGACGAAGCCTTGAGGCGGACGAAGCCGCGGTAGCGGCGGACGATCGTGTCGTAGGCGTCGGGCCGGCCTTCCTTGGCGAGAGCGACGAGGTAATGATCATCAAGCTCAACTTGAGGGTTAGTGCTGGGGATACGACCGGTCGCGGACACAGCCGGAACCGGCATTTCCTGCGTAGGCGTAGATAGAGCCACAGATCCTTCTCCTTGCTGAAGGGTCGTGGCGCCGCTTACCTCCCCAGAGGCGCCCTATTCACAAGGCTAGCCTCAAGTTGAGGTTCACCCTTATTGCGCCGCTAGTTTACGTCCGCGCGGAGTTCTGTCAACCCCAAATTGCGGGAAATGCAACCGCCGTTGCATTTGCTTGGGTGCCGCAGGGAATTCAGCCGCGCTGCCGGAGAGCCTCGAAGAGCAGGGCCGTGGCGGCGGCGGAGACGTTGAGGGACTCGACCCGACCCCTCTGCGGAAGGGCGACGAGGCCGTCGCAGGATGAGGCGACCCGGGGGCGGAGGCCTTTGCCCTCGCCGCCGAGAACGATGACGGTCGAGCCGGTGAGGTCGACGCTCCACGGCGCCTGCTCGGCCTCGGCGTCGGCGCCCCAGATCCAGAAGCCGACCTCCTTCGCCTCGGCCAGCCAGTCGGAGAGGTTGCGGACGTGGGCGACCTCGAGGTGCTCGACGGCGCCCGCCGAGGTCTTGCAGGTGACGGCGGTGACTGCCGCCGAGCGACGCTCGGGGATCACGACCCCGGCCGCCCCGGCGAACTCGGCCGAGCGGCAGACCGCGCCGAGGTTGCGCGGGTCCTGCACCTGGTCGAGCGCGACCAGCAGGCTTCCCTCCCGCCGCAGCATCGCCACCGGGTCTCCGTACGGATACGGATCGACCTCGGCCACCACCCCCTGGTGGTCCGGCGACCCGCAGAGCCGCTCCAGCTCCTCCGACGAGGTCTCCGGCGCCCGCCAGACCCTGTGCACCCGCCGCCTCCCCCGCTCCGCCTCGGCAACCGGGTTGCGCCCGTAGATGATCTGGTTCGCCATCAGGCGATTCTCGCCGACCTAAGCCTTCGGCACGAGGCTGGGACCCTCGGCCGAGTCCCGCACTTCCCAACCCATCTCCGCCAACTGGTCCCGCAGAGCGTCAGCACGCTCGAAGTCCTTGCCCGCCCGAGCCTCCTCACGTTCAGCCATGAGCTTCTGGGCCTCGGCGTCGGACTCAGCTCCCTTATCCGGCTGAGTAAGGGAGCTGAGTCCGACGAGGTCGAGCATCTCCGCCACCGCCTGCGCCGCCTCGCCTCCGTCCACCTCACCCCGGTTGGCTTCCCCGACCAGCTCGAACACCTCCGCGAGAGCCTTCGGCGTGTTGAAGTCATCGGCCAGCGCATCGCGGAAAGCCGTGAGCCGCGCCGCAGCTCCGTTCCGGGAGCCGGGGGAGGGGTCGACGGAGCCTCCCCGCTGTTGCTCCGTCGACCCCTCCCCCGGCTCCCCCACCGGGTGCTCCCGAAAGAAGTTCCTCAGCCGCTCAACCCGCGCCACCGCTTCCTGCATCTGCTCCTCGCCGAACGCCAGCGGCTGCCGGTAATGCCCCGAGATGAGGTACGCGACCACCGCCTCCCGCCCGTAGGTATCGAGCGCCTTGGACAGCTGAAAGATGTTCCCTTCGGATTTCGACATCTTCGCCGCGTCCGTCTCGATCATCCCGTTGTGCATCCAGACCTGCGCGAACGGGCGCCCGGCCGCCTCGGACTGGGCGATCTCGTTCTCGTGGTGGGGGAAGACGAGGTCCGAGCCGCCGCCGTGGATCGCGAAGCTGGCGCCGAGCTCCTGCTCGGCCATCACCGAGCACTCGATGTGCCAGGCGGGCCGGCCCGGGCCCCAGGGCGAGTCCCAGCTCGTGTCCTCGTCGGGCTTGTGGGCCTTCCAGAGGGCGAAGTCGAGCTGGTCCTCCTTCAGCGAGGCCGAGCCCGCGTCCTCGCCCTGGTCCATGTCCTCCGGGCGGCGGTTGGAGAGCTTGCCGTACTGGTCGAAGCTGCGGACGCGGAAGTAGACGTCGCCGCCGGACTCGTAGGCGTGGCCGCCCTCGACCAGCTCGGCGATCAGGGAGACGATCCCCTCGACGGTCTCGCTCGCCAGCGGCTCGGAGTCCGGCCGGCCGAGGCCGAGGCGGCCGGTGTCCTCGAAATAGAGGGCGGTCATCTCGGCGGCGAACTCGGCCGAGCCCTTCCGGGCCTGCCGCGCCGCGACGTAGATCTTGTCGTTGATGTCGGTGACGTTGACGACGAGCTTCGGCCGGTAGCCCTCGGAGCGGAGGAAGCGCGCCAGCAGCGAGAAGACGACGAAGGGGCGCGCGTTGCCGATGTGGATGCGGCTGTAGACGGTCGGGCCGCAGGCGTAGATGCCGACGTCGGAGCCGGGCTCGAGCCGGCGCAGCTCGCCGCTGAGCGTGTCCTTGATCCTCACCTCCCGCATCGCTCAGGAGGATATGCGCAACGGGCCGGGCCCGCGCGTCTTAGAAGGTGCGGTAGCCGGCGGTCGAGGCTTTGGAGTCTTTGCCGCTGAGCCAGGTGGGGACGATCTCCTCGGCCGCCGCCTGCGCTTCGCGCCGGGCGCGGCCGACGCTGGCCTTGATCTCGTCCTCGGTCGCCTCGCGGACCCGCTCCTCGCGCCGCTGCGCCTGCACGCGGATGCGGTCGGACTCGATCCGCAGCTGGTCCTCGGCGCGGGCGCGCGCGGCCTCTTCGGCCTCGCGCTCGACTTTCTCGAGCAGCTGGCGGACGCTTTCCTCGGCTTCGCGCCGCACGTCCTCGGTCCCCTCCATCACCCGCCGCTCGATCTCGGTCTCGAGCCGGACCGCGGCCTCGTGGGACTCGGCCGCCGCGGCCTCCGCGTCGGCGGCGCGCTGCTCGGCGGCGGCGATCCGCCGGTCGGCCTCGGCCTGGATCTGCCGGCGGGCCTCCTCGAGCTTCTCCTTGAAGTCCGCTTCGGCCGCCTGGCGCGCCTGCTCGACGGCGTTCTCGGCCGCCTGCTGCGCCCGGGCAACCGCGGTCTCCGCTTCGGCTTTCGCCGCGGCGGCGGCCTGCTCGGCCTCGGCGCGGGCTTCTGAAGTCTGGGTGACGATCGCTTCGCGCTCCGCCTGCGAGCGCTGCTGCAGCTCCTCGAAGGCCTTCTCGGCACGGTCGCGGGCGGCCTCGGCGGCGACGGCGCGGGACTCCGCCTCCGACCGCGCCTTCTTCTCAGCGGCGATCCGCTCGCGCGCCTCGGCGGTGACCTTGCGCAGCGTCAGCATCGCCCGCTCCTTGAGCTGGCCCTTGAGCGCGTCCGCGCGCGCTTCGGCCTCGGCGACGCGCCCCTCGCTGACCCGGACCCACTCCAACGCCTGGTCGGCTACGCCGCGCATCGCGCGCGTCGCCTCGCCGACCTGCTGCAGCTGCCTCGCTGGGTCGCTCATCCCGCGCAAACTACTACGGCCACCGGATCACTCTTAGCCGCAGAGCCCGCATTTTGCGAGACGACTGAGTAGGCGCCGGGAGAGGGGTCCGCCGGACGCTCCCCGCTGTTGTCCGCCGGACCCCTCTCCCGGCGCCCTAAGCGGACGTCTCGGACTCGCGGGCGCGCAGGTCCTTCTTGAGGATCTTGCCCGTCGCGTTGCGCGGCAGCTCCTCGAGGAACTCGATCTCCCGCGGGCTCTTGTAAGCGGCGAGGTTCGCCTTCACGTGCGCGGTCAGGTCCTGCTCGGAGACCTCGGTCCCCGGCCGCCTGACGACGAAGGCCTTCAGCCGCTCGCCGAACTCTTCGTCCTCGACGCCGATCACCGCCACCTCCTCGACCGCCTCGTGGTCGGCGAGCAGGTCCTCGACCTCGCGCGGGAAGACGTTCTCGCCGCCGGAGACGATCATCTCGTCGTCGCGGCCGTCGATGAAGAGACGCCCCTCGGCGTCGAAGTGGCCGACGTCGCCGCTGGAGTAGAGGCCGTCGATCATCTCCTTGCCGCCGCCGCCGGTGTAGCCCTCCATCGCCATTTCGTTGCCGACGAAGATGCGGCCGACCTCGCCCTGCGGGACCTCCTTGCCGTTCTCGTCGTAGAGGCGGATCTTGGTCCCGCGCGGCGGCTTGCCGGCGGTGCCGGGGGCGGCGCGCAGATCCTCGGGGGTGGCGATCGTCGCGAAGGAGACCTCGGTCGAGCCGTAGAGGTTGTAGACGTTGTCGCCGAAGCGGTCCATCCAGGCTATAGCCAGCTCGCCCGGCAGGGCCGAGCCCGAGAGCGAGGTGATCTGCAGCGAAGGCAGGCTGTACCTGTCGAGCGTCTCCTCGGGCAGGGAGAGGATGCGCTGGATCATCACCGGGACGCAGGTGAGGACGTCGGCGCGGCTCTGTTCGACCGCGCGCAGCGTGTCCTCGGGGTCGAAGCGCCGGCGCAGGACCATCGTCGAGGCGGTCGGCAGGCTGAGGACGAAGTGGAGGAAGCCCCAGGAGTGGAACAGCGGCGCGGCGATCATCATCGTCATCCGGCTGCGGAAGGGGATCTTGTCGATCAGCGAGGCGATCGGCAACAGCCCTTCGGGACTGGAGCGCTGGGCGCCCTTGGGGGTGCCGGTGGTGCCGGAGGTGAGGATCACGAACTTCGGCTTCTGGGCGGGCGGCTTGTGGTCGGACTCGTCGCCACCCTCGATCAGGCTGTCGAGCGTCGGGCCGGAAGCCGCGCTGTCGCACCAGCCGACGACGCGGGTGATCGAGTCGTCGACTTCGGAGAGCAGGTCGCCGAACTCCTCGTCGTAGATCAGCGCCTTCGGCCCCTCGCGGTGGGTCACCTCGGCCAGCTGCGGCCCGGCGAACATCGTGTTCAGGTAGAGCGCGCTGGCGCCGAGCTTGGCGGAGGCGAGCGTCGCCTCGATGAAGCCGCGGTGGTTGCGGCACATGATCCCGACCCCGTCGCCGGGGCCGATCCCCATCTTCGCGAGCCCGTGGGCTAGCGCGTTGGAGCGGCGGTGCAGGCGCTCCCAGGTGAGGGAGCCGCGTTCGTCGACGATCGCCAGCTCGTGCGGGTGGTGGATCGCCGCGACGGCGACGCCGGTCGCCGGCGACGGGCCCCAGCGGACGAAGGTCGTGCCCATCCGCACGGCTTTGTCCGGGCGGATCAGGCCGAGGATCCCGGCTTCCCGCAGCACCTTCCCCTGGAACCTCGCGTCGGAGAGCGACGCCTTCAGGCTCTCGGCGTTGACTTTCGAGTTCGCCATGCCGCTGGGAAGACTATTCGGTATCGACGCTGGCCACCGCGATGCAGGCGATTCCCTCGCCGCGGCCGACGAAGCCCATGCCCTCGTTGCTGGTCGCCTTGACGCTGACGCGGGCCGAGGTGGCCTCGGCGAGGATGCGCTCCATCTCCGCCTTGTAGGGGCCGAGGCGGGGCTGCTCGCAGATCAGAGTGGCGTCGATGTTGACGATCGGCCCCGCGATCGTCCCGACCACGGTGCGCAGCAGGTCGATCGAGTCGGCGTCCTTGAAGGCGGGGTCGCTGTCGGGGAACATCGTGCCGATGTCGCCGCCGCCGGCGGCGCCGAGCAGGGCGTCGATCACCGCGTGGGTGAGGACGTCGGCGTCGGAGTGCCCCTCCAGCCCCTGCTCGAACTCGATCTCGACGCCGCCGAGGACGAGGCGTCGGCCGGGGGCGAAGCGGTGGCTGTCGTAGCCGAGGCCGACCATCGTCAGCGGACGCGGCTGCCCAGCGGCGCGAGGCTCCGTCGGCGCTGCTCGAAGACGCATATCTCCCCCACCCCCAACTCGTCGAGGAACCGCACGGCCTGGTCGTATTCGAAGCCGACCTGCTCGGGCAGGTGGGCGTCGGAGGAGAGCGCGAACACCGCTCCGGCTTCGACGCACATCTCGGCGAACCGGCGCGACGGGTAGAGCTCGCCGACCGGCTTGCGGATGCCGGCGGTTGAGATCTCCACCGCGATCCCGGTCTCGGCGATCGCTTCGACCGCGGGCTCGTAGAAGGCGCGCAGGTCGCGATCGGGCAGCGGCCGCGCCCGGCCCCAGACCTTGACCAGGTCCGGGTGGGCGAGGATGTCGTAGAGGCCGGAGCGGGCGGCGTCGGCCACCATCGAGAAGTAGCGGCGCCAGATCTCGTCCGGGTCGCCGTCGCCCTCCCAGACGTCGAAGCCGGTGTGGTCGACGGCCGCGTCGCCCTCGCCGATGAAGTGGACCGAGCCGACCACGTAGTCGAAGTCCCGCGCCTCCAGCAGCGCGGCGATCCGCTCCTCGGCACCGGGCACGTAGTCGCACTCGATCCCCAGCCGCAGCGGCGTGCCGCGGACGAACTCGCAGTAGGCGTCGAGGTCGTCGACGGCGTTCTCGACCCAGAGCGGGTGGGTCCAGAGGTCGAGTGCCTGGCGGAAGCGGTAGACGTGCTCGGAGACGCCCAGCTCCTCGATCCCCGCCTCCCCGGCGGCGGCGAGGTAGCGCTCGACGTTCTCGGCGGTGAAATAGCGCTCGAAGGTGGTCCCGTCCTCGTCCGGGCGCAGGTGCAGGTGGTAGTCGGTCAGCATCGCAGCGAGCCTACCGGCCTTCGAGCAGGAGCTCCGCGACCCGCAGGTCGAGCGGCGTCGTCACCTTCAGGTTAT
>Ga0196960_10000097_pt1 | contig 33978 bp, 43 predicted proteins | sample S3v_5metaG_FD_183187 | JGI IMG/M metagenome (GOLD analysis project Ga0196960, IMG submission 183187) | Soil microbial communities from Anza Borrego desert, Southern California, United States - S3+v_5 | ecosystem: Environmental > Terrestrial > Soil > Desert | place: USA: California | collected...
GAGCCGCCGGGGCCGCGCCCCGCCACAGTGCACCGTGCCGGACATCAGGTCACGCGGCCGCGAATCTTCTCCCAGCGGCGCCTTGGCGGTGAGGGCGGCTGCCTATGTGAGCTCCGGTGCCGGGCGCGCCGTTGTGCCTCAGGAAGCGGAGCGCTGGCGCCAGGCGATGAGTCGCAGGATCTGGTTGGCTAGCTTTTCGGCTTCGGCATCCGGCAACTGCACTTCGATCTGGCGGCCGGCCGCCGTCTTCGGGCCGTCTGTGATGTCGACGGTGAAGCAGATGTGATTGTGCGCCTGTCCCTCCGCCGCGGCATGGCGCAGCAGTTCCTCTTCGGTCATCTGCTCGGGGGCCGATGCGCGGGCGACGGCAGATACCTGGGTGGCGAACGCGCGGGGGAAGGCGAAGCTCGTCACCGTGGCGAGCCAGGGGCGCCCGCCCCCACGGGGGCGGCGCCGTCGACGGTCGATGTCGATCTTCAGGAGGCTCAGTTCGGCAGCCTCGGTGATCTGGGCAAGGGTGGTGCCCTTCTCCCGGGACAGGTCCAGGAGCTCGCGCAGTGCGGTCTCGGCGAGCAGAGCCGACGGGGTGGCGTGTCCGTTTCTCACCGTGCCGGTCCTTCGAGCTGGCGCGCCCTGGCCGTGAGGGGCTTCCCAGATGGCTGGGTGGAGTCGAAGTTGGCCAGCTTGGCCCGGAGCTCGTCCTTCTCCACGTGCTTCCAGTGGATGCGGCCGCTGTCGTGCCGGTACTGCTCGGCGTAGTGCTCGCCGCCCGCTCCGGTACCCGCCGGCCAGTGCTCCACGATGGTCACCTGGAAGGGCTGGCGCAGCCCTTCCAGGGTGAGGCGGATCTCGGCGGCGGCCGTCTCGATACTCATCGTGGGTTCGGTCGTCTCGGTGACCACAGCGAGGATGCGCTGCTCGTCCAGCTGCCATATGCGGCACGGACGCCACACGAGCTGGTTGTCGTTGCCGAGGTAGCAGACTGGCGTCGAGTCGATCAGAGGGGCTAGCACCGAGGTCTTCCTCCTACTGGGGGGCTGAGAGCCCGTACTCTGCGGCGTTCTCCCCGTCGTACACCTGCGTCGGCGAATCTGCGGTGCGCGGGTCCGCGGCGGCCGCCGGCCCGCCGACGGCGGATATCTGCAGCGCCTCGTCTACCAGGTCCCGGGCGGCCTCCAGGTTCTTGCGCAGGTCTGCGATCTCACCAGCCGGGCACACCGTGAGGACAGCCAGGCTGGCTTCAATGCCGGCGCGGGCTTCCGTCAGCCTCTCGGGGCTGGCACCCACGCTCTTGTCGGAAGCCAGATCGGTCACCGTCTTGAGGTTCCGCTTGATCCGGGCGGTGACCGCGCGCAGGGCAGCTTCGATGGCCTTGGGCTGACCAGCCGCGAGGAGTGCGTCTCGCTCTGTCGGGTCGAACTGGACGAGCTGTACGGGCTGAGGCATGAGACAGGTCCTAACCGTCGGAGTAGGCGCCGTCGGGTGACCCCGAGGCGGCGCCTACTCTGCCTCCCGATCCGGACAACCCCCTCGAAGCGCCGCGGCTTCGGCTCGTGCGGGGGACTCGCCGGTCAACCCCCGGCAGGGGGTGGCGGAGCGTATGCCCTGCCGTCGCGGCGTACGCTGGCCGCGCAACGGCCTGGATCGTCCTGGTCTGCTGCCTCTCACCTGCTCGGCAAGAGGCAGCTTCGAGGTGGTCAGCTGGCGGCGAGCACGTAGACGTGCGTATGCAGGGCGGCGTCAGCGACGGCATAGCGGGCGTAGAGACGGCCGGTGGCGCGGTGGTAGGTGATGGACGCTCGCTGATGCCGGGCCAGGGTGCCCCGCAGGGATGCGCGTACGGAGGCCAGATCGAGCGGCGTCGGGTGGCCCCGCAGGACGCCCCGGTCGTTCCCCAGGAACGACTGCATTCCGTTGAGGGAGACGGTGTACAGCAGCGCTCCGGTCGCTGGGCGAAAAACCAGCGCGTCGAGGGCTTCGCGTGTGGCGCAGTTGGTGCCCGGCAGCGGCCGGTAGGCGGTCGGGAACGCGGGAGCGTAGGTGCCGTCCGCCGACGCGAGGACCGTACGGATCGCGTCGTCGGAGCGGCTGGTGTTCTGGTCGTCCAGAGTGGCCCACTGCCCTGCGTGGCGCAGGCCCCGGCGCCACGTCGCCCCGCTGGAGCTGACGACGTCGCCGTCGGTGAAACGCATCGCCACGAGGCTGGTGGGGGAGGCGGTGGTCATCTGCGGGCTCCGTTCGTCGCTGGGGTGATGCGGTGCAGCGTGCCGCCGTTCAGCGCCGTTTCCCATTCAGGGCGAAAACAGAGAAGGGCCGGGGTGCGCTTCGCCGAGTGATTCGCTACCTGCGCACCTGACTCGACGCCTTGTCACGCTTGTGGGTGTGTGCGGGCCCTCCGCTTGCCACGTGCTGCTCATAGGTGCGCGCACCGCACTTGCACACGATCTCGTCCATCACAGGAGGCCGAGTGTGGGCAGCGGGCCCAGGCCGTCATGGCGCAGGAGAAGGGCTTGTTCAGCGTCGGCCCACCCCCAGCAGCGGACAGTGTCCCGGTGCTCGTCGGTGGCTCGCACCAGGATCCGCCGTCGCCAGCCGAACAGACGGTCTCGCTCGAGGTCCGGGTCGAGAACCATCAGGCGCGTTCCGAGGCTGTAGACGAGTTCGTCGCCTGCCTGCACGCGCTCAAGTAGCGCGGCCTCGACGTACTTCAAGGCGAAGTCGTAGTGCATGTAGAGATTGGCCCGGCGGTGCCAGGCCGCGACAGACCGGGTGTCCGCCCCGGTGCCCTGTACAGGCATGTTCAGCAGCGTGCGCTGGTTGCGAAGGTACGCGGCCCGGTGCGTGGCAGGCAGGGTGGCGGTAGAGAGCAGTTCCGTCACCTGAAGCCTGAGGCCTCGGTTGTCAGTCTGGAGCAGGGCTACCTGGACGCCGAAGGGGGTGGAGTAGACCGTGTGAACGAATCCGGTGGCCCGGTGCGGTCCGGTGGCCTTCTGTCCGACCCAAGGCGCATGGTCGTCCTGGCACAGGACGGGGCGGCTCAGGTGCATGGGGTCGTTGAGAGGCAAGGGTTCGGATATCGCCAGGCTCATGGTCTCTCCGGTGTCGGGCTGCCGTGTTCGGCCGAAGGTCACCATCTGTGTCTCGGCCGTGCGAGGTGCGGCGAATCGGCATCCGCCGTGGGGGACGCGAGGCCTGCCGCCGGCCCTCCTGGGCCGGCGGCTGCTGCCAGCACGTCGCTCACCCCGGGGTGAGCCGACGCATCGGTCCGCATAGCCCGCGGTCTCCTGTGGCGCATCAGTGAGCTTCGCTGGTACCGCCGTTCGGCCCGACTGCCGTGGTGCCAGAGGGGATCTCGACGCGGTAGAACCCGATCAGCGGGTCCTTCTGCTCGGCCCAGGACCCGAATCTCACGGGGGACTTGCTGTTGGCGGCGTGGATGACCTTCTTGGTGGCCGGGTCCCAGACCATGGCGACGTGGACGGGGTTGGACTCGCTGCCGAAGAAGACGAGGTCGCCCGCCTGCGCCTGGTCGGCCGGGACCTTGTGTTTGGACAGCTTGGGAAGCTGGGCGGTGGTGTCTCCTCCGATGTTGAGCTTGCCGCCGGTGGCCTGGTAGTAGGCCCACTGGGTGAAGGAGCTGCAGTCGAAGTCGGCTGGGTGGTCGCCCTGGAGACGGCGGGCACCGTACAGGTAGGGCTTGCCGAGACCGGTCTGTGCCCAGGCGAGAGCCGCGCGTACGACCTCGGAGTCCGCTGCCGGCAGGGGCCCAGTGGCGCCGGCGCCGTCGGGGATGACGATCGCACCACCCGAGTCGGCGGCGCAGGCCTGGGCCTGGTCCTGGGCCTCGGCGTACTGATCATTGCCGTAGGTGGGAGCGGCGGTCGTCTTGCCGCTCATCCAGTCCTTGGGGTTCACCGGGCCCGGGCCGTTGTTCTGCCCGGGCTTGTGCGGGTCGCGGACACCAGGCAGGCGGACCTCCCAGTGCAGGTGGGCACCGGTCACGTTGCCGGTGGCGCCTACGTTGCCGATGTGCTCCCCGCGCTTCACCTCCATGCCGACCCGGGTGCCGAACGTCGACTGGTGGGCGTACCAGGTCTGGACTCCGCCCGCGTGCTCGATCTTGGTGAGGTTGCCGTAAGCGCCTCCGTCACCGACGAAGATCACCTTGCCGTCGGCCGGGGCGTAGAAGCGGGCACCACTCGGAGCGGCGAGGTCGATGCCGGTGTGGCCGGCCGACCACCGTCCGCCGCTCTGTCCGAACTCGGCGGTGAAGGTGAAGGTTCCCTGCTTCATGGGCCACTGCCACCCGGCCGAGTTGACGCCGGAGGGCCCGCTGCTGGACGGGGTGCCGCTGCCCGGCGTGGGGGTGGATGCCTGCGTCGCCGGGGTGGTGGATGTCCCGGGGGTGGAATCGAGCGGGGGCGTTGACCAGCTCTTGGCCGGAGCGGACTTGATCTGTGCTGCGTTGGTGACCTTGGCGTTGAAGTCGTTGACCGGCTCGGGGATGCCGGAGGCCTTACCGAGGGTCGGAAAGGACGGGTTCTTCTTGATCGTGTCGGCGAGGTGCTTCTGCCAACGCTCGATCATGGTGCTGTCGCTGGAGAAGACGCCCCGGTAGCGGGCGGACTGGGTGGTGACGACCCGCATGTAGGTGGTGTTGGACACTGTGGAGCCGGAGTACCGGCGCAGCGCGTTCCAGGAGTCGGTCTCGGCCTTGAGGGCATGGATGTAGTTGGCTGCGGCGAAGGCCGCATCCTCCACGTTGTAGCGGTCCTTGATGCCGTCCCCGTTACCGTCGCCGCCGTATTGGGCCCACGCCGGGTCGCCGAACTGAACGATTCCCTTGTAGCCCATGCCGTTGTCTCCGCCGGGAGCGGCGGAGGGGTCCTGTCCGTAGCGGGTCTCCTGGTACATCTGGCCGGCGATCAGCGTCCAGTCGAGTCCCGGGTACCGGGCTGCGGCCCGGATCGAGGCGAGCATCATCCGCGGGGGTATCTCCGCCCGTGCGGTGTCGGACGGGAGGTACATGCCCTTGCCGGGCATGATCGGGTTGTAGGCACCGCCACCGGGGACACCGGTCGAGCCCTGCTGTGCTGAGGCGTCGTCCAGGCATGCGGCCTCCGCGGACTTCGAGCCCAGGACTCCGACGATCGCACCGAACGCGGTGAGGAAAGCGACGGCGACAGCGCAGAAGGCTGCGAGACCAGCGAGCAGCCACCACTTCCAGCGTTTGCTTCCTCCGTACCTGCCGGCGGCACGCGCCGCCGTGCGCCGGGCGGCGGCCGCCGCTATCTTCCGGGCGGCGAGCGCGGCAATGGGGGCGGCCATCAGCTGTTCTCCGTAGTGCCCGCGTCGCCGACGCCGGCGAGCTGCAGGCCGGAGATCTTCCACTCACCCTTGGTGTAGGTCGCGGTGATCTGGAAGTCGGTGCTCTGGCTGGTCTCCTCTTCCTGGTGGAGGCGGACAGTTGTGGAGGCGAGGGTGGTCACCGACCGGCCGGCGCCGTCGACGGGCGCATTGCTGATCACGGTGTCGCGCTTGAGGTCGGCTGTGGCAGTGGAGGAGCACTTCGTCCGCTCGCACTCGGCCCACGCCCGCCCGGTGGGCAGGGTGGTCTGGTCGACGATGGCCGGTGAACCGTCGGTGAGCTCGCGGGCCTTGGCCGTCCAGGCGGCGGCGTCCGTGCGGTAGGTGTATGTGCCGAGGGTGGTCAGGTACTCGCGCATCACCGTGTGGGCGGCCGCGAGTTCTTGGGGTTCGATGACAGCTGGGACGGAGTCGACCGTCCCGGTCGGCGTACTGGGTTCGCTCGTGGTGTCCGGCGCAGTAGCGGTGGTGTCCTTCTTCTCCCCCTCGGGGCTGCTGCGGTTGAGGGCGACCGCCAGGCCGACGAAGGCGGCCAGGGCGATCAGGGCGGCGGCGATGATGACGGCGCGGCGTCGTTCCACGGGGACTCCCTGGGACGGTCGGGGGCGTATACGCCCGCGACCGTAGGGAGCAAACCGGACACCTTCTGGGGAGCTCGTGCAGCAGCTGCTTCAGGCAGTGTTCTCAGGCTGCTGCGGCTCCGCGGGTGGGCCACCACTCGTCGTGGTCTTCCTGTCGGCACAGGGCACAGCGGCCGTCGTGTTCGGTGGTCATCCCGCAGGCGCAGTTGCTGATCGGTCGTACGTCGACCGGCAGCTCCTCGCCACGCAGCGCAGCGAGACATGCCGGACAGAGCCCGTCGGGGAGATCGGTGCCGGCGGCCAGGCGGAGAGCCTCGTCGGGGACGACGGCCAGTCGTCCGCAGGAGGTGGGGAGCAGGGCGCCGGGAGGCGGGGCACCGAGAGATGCCGGCGTGGGGAGGATGTGCCGGTACCGGGGATCTGCGTCAGCGTGGGGGCTGTACGGATTGGGTGCGATGGAACTCATGGGGGCTCTTCTCATGCGGTACGGGTGAGGGGGCGGCGTCAGCGGGAGTGCCAGTAGCGGTGTCGATCGTTTCGGAGGCTTGGGACTCGCCCTCCTCGGTGGGGTCGGGGACGACTTTCAAGCGGCTGCGCTCTTTGCGGAGCGCGGTGATGTAGACCCGCACGGTGTTCTCGGTCAGCCCGAGGCTGGGCGCGAGACGCTGAGCCAGCTTCCGGGCGGACAGGTCCGCATCTGGCGAGGTCAGGGCGTCGTAAGCCGTCTTTACAGCGGCTCGACCATCTGCGGGTGGAGCAGGGGGTTCTTCCTCCTGGGGGGACGACGGCGGGCCTCCCTGCCCGGCGGTCGGGGTGTCTTCAGGCCGGTCGGGGGGTGGTGGTTCCTCCTGCGGGGTGGCGCTCGGCGGATCGGCCGGCGGCGGATCGGCTTGCGAGGTGGTCAGGGCGCCTTCGGACCGGTCGGGGGGCGGGGCGGGAAGTTCGGGTGCGTTGGATCGCTGCAGGACCGGTAGGGCATCGGCCTGCACGGGAACGCCGTACTTCGCCAGCCGCAACGGCATCAGGGCCTCGATGGGTGCTGTGCGCCGCCAGGCGGGCCCGTACCGCACTTCCAGCCCTGCTTCGTAGATCAGCCGGTCCTGCTCGAGCTTGATGACCTGGTCGTAGGAGCGAAGCTCCCAGAGCTTCATCCGACGCCACATCCGGAACGTGGGCACCGGCGACAGGATCCACCGGGTCAGCCGGACGCCTTCCATGTGCCGGTCGGCCGTGATGTCCGCGATGCGCCCGACCGCATGTCGGGCGGCTTCGACTGTCACGACGAACAGGACGGGGATGACGGCGTGCATGGCTGTGCCGAGCGGGTCCGGCCACGCCGCCGCGGCGTTGAAGGCGATGGTGGCGGCGGTCAGGAGCCACGCCGTCTGCCGGAGCAGCGGGAACGGGATTCTGATCCAGCTCAGCAGCAGATCGAGGGCGAGCAAGACCACGATCCCCGCGTCGACGCCGATCGGGTACAGGCGGGCGAAGTCGCCGAACCCTTTGGCCTCTGCGAGGTCTTGGACAGCCGCGTAGGAACCGATGAAGCCGATCAGAGCGATGATCAGGCCGCCGCCGGTGATCACAGCGACGAGAAGAGCGTGAGCGCGTGGGGCCCTGGTGGGCTGCGGCTGCTCTACGTCGGGCGGGATCACTGGCGGACTCCCAACGGTTCTGTGGCCCTGGCTACCTCGCGTGGGGCATGGCCGCAGGTGCCGAGATCGCCGCGATGATCAGTACGGGTGGTCATGCGGCGCACGGTAGGGAGCGAAGCGGACACCTCCCGTGGAGCCGGCGCGCGGCAGGGTTCTCTCTGGGCCGGTCAGCGTCCGTGTGGTCAGGCCGGGCGCCGGGCGCGGTGGTCACGTAGGAGAGCTGCGGCTTCATTCCACCACTGGCGCCGGAGCTCCGGTTGTTCGGCTACCGCTCGGCACTGTCCGCGCTGCGTTCCCATGCCGCCGGTGAGCGGCCGCAGGCACTGCGGGATCGCGGGAAGGAGTCTGTGGGCGTAGCGCTTGCCGCCGAGGAAGATGACCTCAGCGCTGTGCAGGCCGAACGTGTCGGCCTGCTGGCGGAGGTGGTCGCTGGTCACCGAGGAAGGGTGATCGATCGTCATCTCGTACGGGATGAGGGGCTGGCTGACCGTGACAAGCCCGTGCAACGCTGAGGCGATCAGGATCTGGGAGGGGCTGCTGGTGAGTGCTTCTGCGGCAGCGCGCAGCGAGCGGTGGTAGTGCCCGATGTAGAGCTCCCCGGCCGGCACTGCCTGCAGGTTGCCGTCGGGCTTGTACTTGCGGGACTTGCGGGAACCACAGCTGATGATCACGATTCGAGGGCTAGGCGGGATGGGCATCAGCGTCTGTCCGAGCAGGTGTGCCGGGTGGGGCTGACGGCGTAGGCGACCGCCACGATGCCGATCAGGGCTGTCACCATCATCGCGGCAAGGGCAACGAGACGCATGGGCGTGGGGCTTTCTCCTCGGCGGGCCCGCGCGTACGCGCGGGCCCGCCCGGCGTGGGTCAGGCGGCCTGGACGACCGGCGGCAGAGGCTCGAACTCGACAGCGGGACGGAGCTGATACCAGCGGTGGTCGTCGAGGACGATCTTGTAGATGCCGAGCAGCGCGTTCACCTCCACGAGGCGCGCGCCGGGCTCGTCCAGCGCCTTCCAGGCCGTGCCCGAGAGCACCGTCTTTCCGGCGTACTCGTTGTCGAGGCCGTAGTAGCGGACGTCGGTGAGCCGTTCGCGCAGACGGCTGATGAGGAGCTCGTCGTTGGTGTCGATCGTGCGCATGGATGTGGTCTTCTCTCGGTCGTTGGGGACGGCGCCTGGCTCGGCGCTCGTTGGCCGTTCTGTGGTGACGCCGGGGAACGTATGCCGGAGGCTGGGTGCCTACGGAGCGCGCGCGAATCCGAGCAGTCGGCTGTTGCTCAACTTGTCGCCGCTGCCCTTTCCTCACGCAGAAGTTGGATGCGGGCGGCTTCTGCCCGGGGGCCGTGGACGATTCGGGCGAGCTGAGCGATACAGAGCCGGACCGGGCTCGCTCCAGGGTCGCCAGGGGGGCCACGACGGTGACCGTCCGACCATCCACGTCGACCCGGAAGGTCTTCTCGCCGATGCGCCGCACCGTATAGCGGTGACCGGACAGGTCGCTCACAGTCCACCGGCCGTCGCCGTCTCCCTCAAGCTGTACGACACTGCGGACCAGGTCCAGCGGGGTGAGTGCAGGATGTACGAGGTCGACGTGCTCTCCGAAGGCATCCGAGGCCATCCGCCGGGTGGCGTAGTCACCAAGACGGCCACAGCCCTGCTCGGGGCATGTGAGCTGGTAGGGCTGGGATGCGGGCCCGGTCTTGCGGATCTGCGGTTGCAGCGGAAGTTGTGGCGCCGCCTGCTGTGTTTTCTCGTCCACCGGTTCTGCGCCGTCCTCTTCGTTCGCGGCGCCGACGGCGTCCGTGTCAGCCGAGGAGGGGTGCGTCGGGCAGGCGCTGGTGTCGCGCACGAACTCGAGCTGGACGCGGGCATCCAGCTGCTTGTCGAAGTGGCATCCCGCGTTCTTGCACTGGGCCCGGTACTCGCGTCCGGGGCAGTCCTCGCCCTTCCGGTGGGGACAGGGCTCTCCGTTGGCGTGCACAGGCTTGATGCCGGCGCGGTGACGGACCTTCACGAGATGCCGGGCGTCGGCTGCGAGGGCGGGAGCGTGAACACTTCGCGGCTCCGTGCACCTGCCGTTGTCGTTGGAGCGGGCGGGCATGTCAGTTCTTCCTTGTGGTCCGGTCGTTGCGGGAGGCGGCGTCAGAGGCGCCTTCGCATATGGGGGCGTCGCAGCAGGTGGTCCTGCCGTTGCTGTTGAGGGTGATGTCGGTTTCCCCGCAGTCGCCGCAATGCGGGGTGAAGCCGCAGGGAGGCACTCAGGCCCCCTTCTTTGCGGGCAGGGGGACCGGCGTAAACGCGTTGACGTAGTCGACCCGGCCGCCGGTCGCCGAGCCTTCGGTGAGCTGCCCTCCCACGGAGCACAGGGTCTGCAGTACGTCGGCCGACAGCGGCTTCGGGACGCCGTCCAGGACGACCCATCCCTGGAGGGTGCTGTGTCCGTCCGCGTGGACGGTGCAGGCGGTGATGCCTGCCGAGTGGCTCGGGCCGTGGGCTGCGAGGAGGAGGAACGCCGCGCGGGCCAGGTCCGGGCCAAGATGACGGTCGTGACCGGGTGTCGGTGCGGTGATGACGAGGGTGTCGCCCGGGAGGTCGGTGAAGACCTTGAGGGTGTGCTCGCCGTTTCCGAGCTGGTGGACTATGCCGCGCAGCAGCCCTTCCTGCATGCGTCCGAACAAGGCGACGTACAGGTCTGCCGGGAGGTTCTGGCGGGCTGCCTCGAGTCCGATGGCGTCTCCGCACCGGCGCAGCGCCTGCCGGGTTTCCGCGTGGTGGTCATCTGCTGCCGGGTCGGTGTCCATGGCGGTCGCCTTCTCTGTCGGGTCGCGGGGTGGCGATCGGAAGCTACGCAGAGCGCCGACGAGGTCGACAGGTCCGGCGAATTTGATCTCCTGACAGACCAAGGGGCGGTCGTAGCCAGCCCGTTGGCCCGCCGCGGGGGTGCGCGCTCACGGGCGGAATGCCGGACAGGGCGGCTGAGGGGCGGTAGGTAACAAAAAGGGGCCCCGGCAGGTGTCTGCCGGGGCCGGGGGCGGAGGATGTGCCTGATCAGCCGAGCGGTAGGGCTTCCTGCTGCGTGGCGGCTCGTCCGGGGCACGTACGAGACGAGGCAGCAGCGGGGAGTTTCCGGGCCAGGTAGTCGGGCCAGGCCCTGACCGGCCCGTCATGGGCGATCTCGTACGTGCCTTCGGCGGTGGTGCTGACCGGCAGAGGAACGAACGAGTCCGCCGATCGGATCGCGACGTGCCAGCCCAGCGGGCTGTCTGCCCCCAGGCTGGCTTGGGGGCATCGGCCGTGGGGATGGGTGAAGTACAGGTGGAGGCCGCGTCCGGGCGTGAGTACCGAGAACGTCTCGACGGGGAACCTCGCTCCCTCTTTGTCGGTCAGGTCGGCCAAAATGTCCGCGCCGTCCTGGATGCCTGGGGAGCGGTGACGCAGCGGCGGCAGTTCCCGGTTGGTCGGCACCAGGTCGAGGACGAGGAGGCCGGACGGGCAGGGAGCGAGGCCGACGTTGTACGGCCCGTGGTCCCAGGCGGCGTTGATCTTGTCGGTGTCGGAGGTCGCCTTCTGCTGCCAGTTCTGGACAGCGGGCGTGGTGGTGCCGGGCCGGAGAGGGAATACCCGCCAGCCTCGGGCGGCGGCCGCGAGCGCGGCGGACTTGAGTGTCTGTCGGGGTGGGTGGTCGGGGCTCACGGTGGAGGGCTTTCTGGCGTCGGCAGCCGCGCGGCCGTCGTGCTGACGGCCGCGCGGCCTCTTCATCGGGCGGTGGGGCTCTGCGTCTGCTGGGGAAACACGGTGCGCACGGCATCGGCCAGGGCGCGTCCCAGCCACTGGGTGGCCCGCCGGAAGGTGCCGGGGAAGAAGTAGAGGAGCACGCTCACGGAGCCGACGAAGCACACGAGCGACAGGTGTGCGGTCACCCACGCGACCGTGATCATCACAGCACTGACGATCATGCACAGAGTCTCGAAGAGCAGCATCGTCGCGTTGGGGAAGGCGATGGCCAGGAGGCCGAGTGCGAGGAGAAGTCCGAGCTTCGAGCGCATGAAAGTCACCTTTCGGGGGTTCCGGCAGTCAGGCGGTCGGCGCCGCCGATGCAAAGTCCGGGTCTGCGGAGAACGCTTCGAGGGCCTGCTGAGCCTTGATGTGGGCGGCTACCGCCCAGCTCTTGATCCTTTGAACCTCGTAGGACTGTTCGTGGTCGCTGACCTGTGCTCGGAGCTTCGCAGTGCCCGCCTCCACCCCCCGAAGGTCGGCGAAAAGGTCGGGCGTCCGTGCCCGCTCCAGCCGGCCGACCAACTCCACCAGGCTCCGAATCTCGGGCGTAGGGCCGAGCCGACGCTGGACAGTCGCGATGTCGTCTGCGATGTCGGCCATCCGGATCCGGAGCTTGTGGCGGTAAGGCCGCGGCGTCGGCCGGGTGCGGCCGACGGGCCAGAGGAATCCGACGTCCTTCATGTCCTGGCTGCTGACGAACAGCGGATCAGCGTACGAGCCTCCCGGGCGGGCCAGGGACACGACCACGCACCCGTTGCCCAGCCGGGTAACGGCCAGCACCTCTGCGGCCGGACGCCACGCTCGCGGGTACAGCGATCCGTCCTCGGCCCGGCCGTACACCGGGGTACGGATGATGTCGTCCTCGCCAAGATCGTCCCAGTCGCCCCATGCCCATCCTTCGGGCACTGCACCGCGCGCAGCGTCCTGCTCCTGCTGACGTGCAGCGGATTCAGCGGCAAGGTCTCCGAGCCACACGAGATCTCCGGCGGCTTCGCGTCGCGTGTCGTACTCCGGGCCGGAAGAACCCGTGCCCGCCCGCTGGTACCGCCACTTCCTGCCCCCGCCACGCCGGCTGACGATGCCGAGCTCACCGAGGCCGTCCGCTGACACCACGTACGTGTAGGAGCCGCTGGTGCTGCGGATGAGAGGTCCGAACTTCGCACGGGCCTGGTTGTCAGCCTTGCGCTGGATCTCCTGGTTCTGGAACGCGGCCCGGGCGGCGTCGTCCGCGCGCTGCTTCTGAATTCGCTCGAGCTCCCTGAGGCGGCCGACGAGAGCGCAGACGGCGATGCGGCTCGGTTCACCGCGGGGTATGTGGGGCCCTTCACCAGTGGCCAGGAGATGCCGTCGGTCCCACTGGAGGAGAGCAGCGATCTCGCCCGTGATGGATGTGTCGTCGAGCTCGGCAGCCGGCGTGACTGATGCGGGCATGGGCGGGACGTCTGCTGGTACGGCAGTACTCATCGAAGGCTTCTTCCGACGCGGGGAGGGCTGTCCTGTGGCCAGAGCTGACCAGAGGGCACCCCCTCGGTGGCCGCCGCGGCGAATCCGGGGCCGCACGGGCAGACCGCTCGGTGTAGGCCCGGGCTCTGCCGCTGGCTCCTTCAGCTTGGGGAAGACCGGACAGGTCCCGGTCGGCGAAGCGGGCAGAGTACCTGCGAGCCCGGGAGGCCCGGCTTCTGCCGGGCCTCCCGGGCGGGCGCGCTTCAGATCCGGCGCGCGCGGACCTCCAAGATGCCTGGTGCCCGGTGCGCCCAGACGGCGCCGTCGGGGACCAGCACGCTGTGTGTGTTCAGCAGCAGCGTCGCTGCCGTGTCGGTCGGTGGCTCGGGCGAAGCCTCGTCCCTGCTGCAGACGGTGGAACGGGAGCGCTGATCATCGTAGATCTCCACGCTCCACTGCCGTGAGGCGCGGATGAGGCGGACAGTGACGAGATCGGCAGAGGATGCTGCGGAGGTGATGGTGTTCAACCGAGAAGGCCTCCCTCTGAGCAAACGGACGTCGGCGAGGTTAGGAGCAGCCACTTTCAGGGAGCGCCCCCACGCGGAATCAGGGACGCTCCGGTCGGCTGGGTCCTGCTTGGTGCCTCAGCGACATGCTGCGAAGTGAACCGGTCACCAGCGGCGGACCGTGCTGGTGGTCTGCTCCGCGCAGGCCACCAGCGCGGTCATCACGGGGCGGGGTACGCGTGTCGTCCGTGCCGTTCCCGCAGGGCTGTGATCGTTGCCGGCGCATGGGGCGTGGCCGAAGGGTCGTCCAGCACGTCTTGGAGGACCCTCCAGTACGTGGCCGTCGGCAGACCAAGGCGGTCTTGGATGTACGTGTCCTGCGCGGAGGTGTCTCCCAGCTCGGTGACATGGGGGGCGGCGGCGAGGACGAGGAGGGCGTCGCCGGTCAGTGCGTTCATGAGTTCCCTTCCCGTAGTGGGCTCCCGCGTCAGCTGGCGGCAGGCGTGGCGGGGTTGTTCTGGCAAAGGTCCATGGCGTCGCCGGGCTCCTCGGTGCCGCCGGCCCAGCCGACACGAGTGCCGCCGGGGGTGGTGCTGTAGCCGTAGCAGTGCCACCCGGCGTGGGTGGCACCGGGGAGATTCCAGTCGTGGGCGGCGTGCTCGGTGGTGCCGTCGTTCGTGCACTGAGCGGGGAACCGGCCGCAGGGGAGGGCGGGGGCGTAGATCGTGAGGGTCATGCGGGTGGCGTGCTCCCGGGGGTCGATGGGGCTGGTCGGGGTTGACGCCACCGAAGCTAGACGTCCGAGGGCGCCTCCCCGGAAAGCTGGCGAATTCGGGCTGCTGGTGGCGTTCGCTGGAAGGCGTGGGCCAGCGGGCCATATCCTCGAAGACGCGCCTGCTGGCGGGGAGCGAACCGATCCACCGCCCGGACAAGGAGGGTCTCCATGACTGCGCAGCCTGTAGAGCCGGCACCGCGGCACCCCCGCAAGACGCTGCGCGGAATCCGGGAGGCTCTGCCTGCCGATCAGGTGGCGGCGTTCGAGACCGAACGCGATGGCCTCGACCTGGAGGACCTCACGCGCGTCGCCGCCTTCAGGGACAAGTGGTGGGCTCGGGCGGTGACCGCTCGCGATGCGCAGCTGGATTCGGACAGCGACGCCGGCATGGCCGGCGACCTGGACCTCGCGGAGCCGTGGTCGCTGGCGAGTGGCCAGTGAGCAAGAACGACGGCCGTTCTTCACAGCCGCCGGGAACGTGGCCGTGGGCCCCGTCCAAGCAGGCCCGCGCCCAGTACGAGGAGCTGACCAATCACCCGGCCGCCCCGACACCGCAGGATGCCGTCGACGCGATGATCCGTCGGATCATCGCGGATCCGTACCGGGCAGGGTCGACTCGTTCACCGAGCCGGCCTGAGTGGGACCGGGTGGCGGCGGAGGGCTCCTTGGTGATTCCCTACCAGGTCCATGATCCGGAGCGGAATACGCAGGCCAAGCAGCGTTTCGTGATCATTCTCCGCATTGTGTGGGCGGACTGACGCCTAGCTGTGCCACGCGGCCTTCCCACGTCTAGACGTCGCTGGGCCTGGGCCTGTGCCGCTCAGCCAGGCCTCGCAGCCACTGCGGAGTCTCGTCGGGCTCATAGGTTCCCAGCATCTGCCAGCCGGACGCCCGCTCGTCACCGATGCGGCCTTCCGGGCCGAGGCGATAGCCGGTCACGGTGGCCTTGAACGGCGTGTAGGCCGCCTCGTCCGGCCGTTTGCGGTACTCGATGACGACCGCCTCCGGGTCGAGGATGTACGCCACGTCGGCGCCGTCCATCACCACATACGCGGGAGCGCCGGAAACGATCATGTAACGCGTGACGTCAGTCATCGTGACCGTAGCGGTGACCTTCAACATCTCTCCTTCGGCCGGGCCGTTCGATCGGGAAGCGACGGTGGCCCGGGCCCGGCAGGAGCGGGATGTCGTCCCTGCCGGGCCCGGGGCTGTCAGGCCTTGTCCGTCTTCTGCGGCATGACTGCTGCGACGGAGTCGGCAATGGCGCGGGCCAGCCAGCGGATCGCCCTGGGGATGGCGGTGGGGTTCGTGCGGGCCAGCACAGCGACCGCGCCGATGCAGCAGAGGAAGGTCAGGTGAGCCTTGACCAGCGCTGCAACGACCAGCACGGCGCTGATCAGGGAGCAGACGATGCTGAAGAGGACCATGCCCAGGCTCGGGAGCGCCGCCCACAGGAGACCGAGTGCCAGGATCAGGGCGAGCTTCGAGCGCATGGTGTGTCCTCCGAGGTCGGGTCGCTTTGACGAGGTGGAGATTCGCACCGCACGGCCCGGTCTCCTCAGCGCGCGCGAAACCGGGGAAGCCGCTTGAGGACGTGTGAGCGGGGTGAAGTGTTTCCGAGCCGAAGCCCTTGCTGGGCCGTAGGCGTCCCGGCCGGGTGCCAGGCGGCGGGAGCAGGTGCCCATGATTCAGGGACGAGCGGACAGTGGAGCTGTGGAGCGCGGCCCACGTGAGTCGCGCTCCGACGGTGACTCAGGCGTCGTAGGGCGGACGGCCGGGGCAGCCGTACGCGGAAGGCGCCAGGTCGACGAGTGCGTTCCACTCGCCGATGGCGTCGCACACGGTGCACCGGCCCATGGGGCCCTGGTCGTCGATGTGCTGCTGGCCGATGGGGAGCACGTGGTGCGGGCGGGTGAGGTCCGGGGTCCGCACGGTGGAGATGACGACCTCGTCAGTGGGCTGCAGCATCGCCGTGCTCATGTGGCGCTCCTTCGGTCCGGGCTGCTTTTGATCAGCCGCTGTCTTCTGGAGCTGAAGGTAGGTGGCCTCGGCGGAAGACCCGTCGGCGCCGCGAAAGCCCCCCTTCTGCTGTCCGGCAGCACACGTCCGCAGCTGCGCGGCGGTGTCGTGTGCTGCCGGACAGCGCGCTCGCCTGGAGCACGCGGCCTCCCGCCCGGGCCGGCGGTACCCGTCCGGGGACGATGACCTGCATCTGGCTTGCCGCAGGAGTCAGCAGCCTGGCCGTACAGCCGGTGTCGATCGTCGCTGATCGCCGGGGGTGCCGCGGGCCTGTCGAGTCGCGGCCGCGGGCATTCAACATCCGGGGAGAGCTCCGCCTTCGTCTGCCCACGTTTGCTCGGCGAGCTCCGCCGCGCGCGCCTCCTGCTCGACGATGGTCACTGGCCGGGCGCACCGGCGCAGCGTCCACTGATCGATCTGGGGCAGCTTCCTGGCGATCGTCTTCGTGTCCTCTTTGTTCCGGCGCAATCGCCGGGCGACCACGTAACGCGCCTCGTACGCAGACTTGTCGTCGGGATGGATGCCTTCGGAATGCAGCCGAACCAGGAAGAGCGCGGTGTCGCCCATCGGCGTCACACGGATCCTCCGGTCCTGCCCCCGTCCGACCGACAGGTACCCTGCCCGCGCCAGCATGAGTGTCCGCTCCCGGCTCACACGGCGCCGGCCGTTCCACGCAGATCCGTCCCGGCGGTACAGCTGCCCGGTCGCCGCCTGCTCCATCACGGACACCATGCCCTTGGACCAGCCGAGTTTCGGCACATGGTTCACCGCGATGTAGCGGGCCATGGTCAGCCGGTGCCGGTTGTCGGCATCCATACCCGTGCGCTTGCGCTCCTCCGCTTCATACCGCGCTTCCTCTTTCCGGCGCTCCCGTTCCCGACGAGCTTCCTCATCCGCCATGGCCTGAGTCCACGGCTCGGCGATGAGCTCAGCCAGCTCGGAGGCGGTGGAAGGCATCCTGGCGGCTTTCTGCGCACGCTCGGCCGCCGCGATGGCGCTGATCACGTAGTTCCGGAGCGTCGACGCTGTCACCGTCCCAGCGTCTTGAGCCACCCACTGGGCATACCTCTGCGCGTCCAGGAACTCGGCGTGTGCAGCCCACATGGCCGCGTCCAGGTGCGCGGTGTCCCTTCCGCGGCTGCGGGCCACAGCGTGTTCTGCGGCGTCAGCCGCCACGCTGGCCAGCCTTACAGCTTCCTGCGCCACGTCCGACGAACCGCTCGACAGGCTCTGCCCGCTTCGGCGCCACCGGCACGGGTCGCGGGGCAGGCACGCCGAGCACGGCGCCGCCCTCCCCCTCCCAGCCGAGGAGACTCGACGGGTCCGACTGGATATCCGGCAGTGTGCGGGGAGGCGCGAGGAGCTCGCGGTACTGCCCGGCCCGCTTGCGGTGCTCGGCCGCCTTCCGGGTGAGCTTCCGCTGCTGTTCGCGCAGCTCCTTCAGCTTCTGCCGCGTGGCAGTGAGAAGCGCCGGGGCCCGGTCCTTGGCAGCGGCCAGGTGCAGGGCCTCCGCGTCCGGCCGCGCGAGGTACCGCAATGCGAGTGCCCGCAGCACACCGGACGCCCGCCGTTCGGTGGCCACCGGCGCGGAGCAGCCGGTGGTGGGAGAGAGCCGTATGCGGGCCGGCAGCCGGTCGGGGGTGGTCAGGGTGATACGTCCCGTGTCGCCGCTGCTCCAACCGCCGCTCAGGCGAACGGTGTTGATGGCCGGTTCATCGCGTGCTTCATGGCCGTAGCGGCTGGTCGGGATACCGTACGTGACGCTGATCCCTTCCGGCCACGGGGTGCTGCTGTACCGGTAGCGCTCCACGGTGAACGATCCGGCGACCCTGGCACCCTGGACGTTGTAGACCACGCTGCCAGGCCGTGTGCCGGTCGGGGCGGGGGTCTCCCGTACGGTCAGGATGCCCATCTGGTGACCGTGACGGTCGTAGAACGGCACCTTCACGGGGGTCGGGTCGGCCGGAAGGACAGCGCCTGCCCGCCGGCGCAGGATGCCGGTGAGCTGGTTGACCGTTCGGCGGGCCGAGACTCGCTGGGCGGTCACTTTCTGGACCTCGGCCTCGAGCTGGTCGGCCTGCTGCTCCTCGTATTTGGCGTGCTCGTCTGCTCGGGCGACCGCGGCCGCCAGCTTCAGCTCGGCGACATCGTCGCGGTCGCGCCACAGCTCCAGGAGGCAACGGACTACGGCTTCGGTGCGTTGGCGGGTACCGTCCGGCAGTCGTTCGGTGAGGAACGTCCGGCCGGAGGCTACGGCGTACGGGCCCAGGAAGTAGCGCGTCGGGATGGCATCCGGGTCGAGCCCGGCGGTGTGGCCGTGGACGCTGACCCGGTAGACGACGGGCTCGTCGGGCCGCGGTGTGTAGTAAGTCTGCGGCTCGAGTCCGTCGCCGTACTGCACCTGGACCGTCGTGGGCAGCACGGTGCCACCTCGCTTGGCCTCCGGGGCCACGATGAAGGTGCCCTTGATGTGCGGGCCGGTGACCTTGAACTGGACCCGCCCGTGGGGCAGAACGGTGTCGTGGATGGTCAGCGTGCCGATGCCAGGCACGCCGACCGTGCGGGGCGTATGTGTCGGCGCAGACATGGTCAAGGCTCCAAGGCGGATCGAGTGGGTTCAGAGCCCTCGTGCGCCACCGCGATCTGCACGGCGGCTTCGGGGCGGGAGCGAAGGTACGAGGGGGACCTTCGGTGCGCACGGCACGGCGAATCGGCGCCTGCGATCACAGAAGGTGGGCCGTCCACGGCCCGCGGACGGGGCGCCCTTCCCGGGCGGCTCTCACCTTCCGATGGGTGCGACCGGTCGGCCCTGTGCCTGGGGCGCCTGCACCCCGCGGCGCCGGCGGGGTGCAGGGACGGCACGAGGAGGTGGGGACGGACAGGCCGGCCGCCCCGGATCAGGTCCTCGACAGCCGCCAGCCCCGGGAGGAACCCCGGGGCTGGCGGCGTAAGCCGGTCACGCCGCGTACGTCAACGCCTTCGACGGCTTCCCGGTGTGGCTGCGCAGACCGCGCCTGCGGAGTGGGTCGTGCCGCTGCGGGTCCACCGGGACGACCGTGGTGATCGGGTCTACGTCTTCCGGGAGCAGGTGGAAGTTGACCCAGTGCGGTTCGACGAACATCGTGACCTCCTGAGTCCGCTTCGGGCCGGTCCAGTAGCGGTGGAAGTGCCCGGCCCGCTGGTGCGGCGCTCGCTGCACTCCGGAGGGCACACCATCGCCTTCCGTAACCCTTCCAGCAGCGCGTCTGGCCGCGTGGAGGCGAGGACCCACGCGCCAGCCGACCTCCACGAAGAAAGGATCCCGGTCGCGCGGCGCAGGCCTCTTGCGCTTCTTGCGGGTGGGCTTGACGACGGGAGGTTCGACGACGTCCCGGTTGTCGCAGCACAGGTACACCAAGATGCTGAGAGCGGGCTTCAGCAGGGCCTCGAACAGGGCAAGGACCGGCTTCTCTTCAGGGGTGCGTGCCCATCGGGCTTCCGCTCGCGCTGCGGCGAAGCCGACCGCCTGCTTCAAGGTGAACTGCCGTAGCCCGGTGGGGACGTGGAGGCGTATGTACGTCTGCTGGCGCACCTCTCCGGTGTCGTCGTCGAGCAGGTCGATGACGAAGAGCAGACCGAGGCCCTCGATGTCTTCGTCGGTGTACGTCTGCCGCTCGGGCAGCTGGTTGTACCCGTGGACGAAGAAGCCTCTCACCAGCCCGTCCGACTTCTGGTAGCGGATCGGCCACGGGTCCGGGAGAACGACCAGCGGATTGATGTAGGGCAGGTGGTCGAAGATCCTGCCGGGCAGCTCCTTGTACGTCGATCGATACAGCTCGGCGGCCAGGTGCTCGTTCACATCGAACGTCACCCGACCACGCCGGGCCCACATCCGGTAGATGCCGACGTGAGAGGCCTCGTCGATCAGGTCGGCCTGGTCCGCAAGGGTGAAGCGAGCCGGAACGTAACGCGGCGGGGTGACCACGCGGCCGCCGGAGAGCTGGTCGAGAACGGGAGCGATCCACACGTGGTTCGAGCGGAGCTGGTCCTCGCGGGCCTTCAGCTCCTGGACGAAGACCTCGTTGATGTCGTGGGTGCGCAGCGCTCGTGCGTGAGAGTTCGGCATGGCTCTACCTGGTCGTTGGCGGCGGGGGTCCACGGAGCCGCCCGGAGGCGGGGCCGTGGCCGAAAGCTACGAATGCGGAGGTAGAAGCTCATCTGGTCGCGAATGCCGGACGGCGGAGGGTGAGCCGGAGCTGGTCGTCGGCCTGTGTCAGGACAGGCCGGGCGCTGCTCAGGGCGTCCCACCGCCGCCGTCAGCCGGTGTGCTCGTCGCGGTTCTGGACCGCTGCTCCGACGATCACGAAGGTCACGGGCACCACGGCGGGCAGCCAGATCCACCCGTCGGCTCCGCGTACCCAGTCCGTGAGCGTCAGGGCACCTACGCCGAACACGATGAAGCTGAGGTAGCCGGCGTTCATCAGGTGCCGGCCCTGACCCCGCAGAAGTCTGCGACAGCGCCGGGCATGAGCGCGGGGAACGTCTGGGTCCTTGGGTGGGGTCACGGTGGCTACTCCTTTTCGTGGCGTCCGTCCGCCGACTGTCGCGGCCGCAGCGGACAGCGCGGCCCGCGCCGGCTGACTGGTTGGAGGAATACGGAAAGAAGGGAGGGGGCCGCAGGAGCGGCCCCCTGGGGGTGGTCGGTCAGGCGTTGGTCAGCGCGCGGGCGAGCGCACGGCCCACGATGGGCCCGAAGTTCGTGGGGTCGCTCAGGTACTCGACGTGAGCGCCGTTGGGAGCCCAGCCACCGTCCTTGACGCTCAGCCAGAGCAGCAGCACGCCCGCGCGGGTGAGGTGGTCGGCCGCCCGCTGCACATTCGGCGTGTTGGGCAGGTCCCCATCGGTGATGACCACCGCGACACGCGCGCCGGACTTGCCGGTGAGGTTCAGCGCACCGTCCAGTGCGTAGAGGGACTGGCCGCAGCCGTCAGAGCCGCCGCCCATGACCGGCACGGGGACGGTGAGGGGCCGCTTACCCGGCTTGATCAGGGCTGTGGCTACGGCGGAAGGGTTCCACCCGTTCCAGGCGACCGAGGCGACGGTGCCCGCCAGACGCGGGGACGCCACGGCATGGGCGAGGGCCCATCCCGTGGACGCAACCGGCGCGATCCAGGGGCCCATCGAGCCCGACACGTCGAGGCTGATGCCGACCGTGAGAGGCGGGTTCTCCTCCTGACGGCGAGAGGTGCGCTGCCACGGCAGGGCCGACACCTCCGTGCGAGCCCGGATCTGCGCCTCGCGGCGCACGACCTCTCGCATGACCATGCGTCCGGGCGGGGCACTGACGGCGCGTGTCGTGCGGTTCACATCCCGGTACTGGGCCTTCGACAGAGCGTTGAGCAGCGCGCGGGCCTGGCGCTGCTGGCTCTCGTCGGGCTTGGCCTGCTGAACCGCGATCTGCTGGAACCCGACGCCGCCGCCGGTGAACACGTCCTGCGCGGCCTTCTGCGCAGCCTGGCGGCCGCTGTAGTCGGGCCGCTTCGGGAGGATGACGGCGATCTTCGCGTGCGCCGATGCCACAGCGGCGCGAGTGATCTGGTCGACAACACGCTCCGCCACAGACGGGGTGTTCTGCTGGTCACCGTCACCGTCGCCGCTGCCGCCGTCGCCGTTCTCGGCCCGGGAGGGGTCACCCCAGGTGAACGCGCCGCACGGCATCATGACGGTGATCGAATCGCCATCGTTCTGCCCGTCCTCGGCGTCGCCCGAGCCTCCCTGACCGGTGCCTCCCGACGGGGAGCCGGTGCCCTGCCCGCCCTGGCCCTGGCCCTGGCCCTGGCCCTGGCCCTGGCCCTGGCCCTGGCCCTGGCCGTTGCCGCCCGCTTCGCCGTTCTGCTGGTCGTCGTCCGCGTCGTCCTGCGCGAGGCGGGCAACGCGTGCTCCCAGGGCGAGAAGCCCGTCCTGGTCGTCGTCGTCCAGCTCGAACAGCTCACGGAAGATGCCGTTCAGCTCCGCCATCACAGCGTCACCGAGAATCCCCGTCACCTGATCGGTGACCGGCTGCACTTCATCGTCCTCCAGCACCCCACCGGCCGCGCGGCCCAGGATGAGCACTGCCTGGTGCACTGCGCCCGGCACCGACTTGTCCTCGTGCCCGCCGCTGACACCGGTCAGAAGAACGTGGCGGGTAGACGCTCGCAGCCACGCCCGGTCGCCCGGCCGGTCCTGAATCAGCCGGTGCTCGATGCGGGGCTCTTCCAGGATCGTGGCCCAGCGCACGGCAGACGCGCTGTGATGCCGGGTGGGAGCGAACTTGGTGTGCTTGGCGTGCGCGGCCTCGTGGGCGATGGCACCGGCGAACGCCGGGTGTGCACAGCGGTCGGCCCACGCGTTCGGGTCGATCAGCGCCGGGTTCGGCTGGCCCTCAAGGAGCTGGTCCGGGGCAAAGCGGCCCTCGGCCAGCGCCGGGTAGAACTCCGCGTACTTGCTCTCCGGAGCGCCGGGGTGAACGACCGCGATCACGTCGTCACGTTCCGAGACGGTCGAGAGCCAGTCTCCGGTACGAGCCGACAGGGCGAGCCATGCCGGGTGCGTCACGTCGTCCCAGGGGGAAGTCACGGGCGCTTTGGTGCGGGCGGTCATCGCGGGGGCCTTTCGGTCGGCGGTTCGTTGCGCCCTGATTGGGCCACCGCCCACGGCCTTGGAACGACTCGCCGCGAATCCAGGAATCTGAAGGTGTAGAAGGCCTTGTGGCGCCTGGAAACCGCCGCGGACAGCGTCGCCGTGCGCTCGGGGGAAGAACCCCTGCCGGCTGCCGTCGGTGGTGTCTGCCTCCGGCACGGGCCGTGGAGCATGCCTGCGGAGCGATGCGTGGCTCACCGCCCGCTGAGCTGCACAAAGCCGCTGAAACTCGGAGGACGGTAGGCCGTTGACGGGCTCACAATCCGCGCCCAGAAGGCCCCAACTTGCGCCGGACAGCCCGAAGTTGGGCGTTTGCCGGGGTTCTCATAAGTTCAGGGCATCGCAAGATCCCTTCCCGAACGAGACACCCGGAGTTCCTCATGTTCCTTATCGGCTTCAAGGTCCAGGACCCGTCCAGCACTCAGCAGAAGACGTACGTTGCCGTTGCCACCTCGACCGGCTACTGCCACACGGCGAGCCAGGGCACCGGTCGGCCGACCTACCGGCGGGCCAACGCCATCGGGGACTCCGGCACCACGAACGCGACTGAGCTGGCGAAGGCCCCCTGGCGTGCCCTCCAGTCGAAGTGGAACGAGAAGACCAACCACAAGAGCTACAGCAACATCCTGATCCAGCCCATCGTGATCGATGACTCCGGCCTGTCGGAGGAGGACTCGAAGGACGCACGCAAGACGATCGAGTACTTCGAGGTGGAGTCGAAGAACCCGACCGGTGGCCACGTCCGTGCCGACGAGCCGCGCAAGCTGGGGCAGATGTTCGTTAAGGGTCAGCTCTCCCAGGCGGCACAGTCCCCCGTGGTGGCCCCCCGCGCTCAGGCGGTCGACCAGCGCGACCCCATGATCAAGGGTGAGCCGGAGTACTACCGGCCCAACGGGCAGATCTACCGGCCGCGTGACCTCGGCGGCCACCACGACGTGGCGCTGCTCAAGCACCTGCGCACTGCCGGTATCCCGGTGCGGCTGTACGGCCTGCCCGGCACCGGCAAGTCCGCTCTGGCGGAGGCCGCTTTCGGCCGGGACCTGATCACGATCAACGGTCACGGTGACATGACCGTCTCCCACTTCGTGGGCTCCTACCTGCCCCAGAACGATGGCACGTTCAAGTGGGCCGACGGTCCCCTGACCCGTGCGATGAAGGAGGGGCGTCCGCTGTTCGTCGACGAGATCACCCGTATCCCGTCTGAGGTCCTGGCCGTGCTGTACTCGGTTCTCGACGGGCGCGGGACGCTCAGCCTCGATGACAAGCCGGACGCGCCTGTCGTGCAGGCCAAGCCGGGTTTCTACGCGCTGTGCGGCTACAACCCCGAGGGCATCGGAGTGCGACAGCTCGATGACGCCCTGGTGTCCCGCTTCGCGGTCCCCGTGGAGGTCACCACCGACCTCGACGCGGCCAAGGCTCTGGGCGTCCCGGCGAAGTTCATCCGGCTCGCGGAGAACCTGCGCACGAAGGACGCCGAGGACCGTAAGGCCGGTGGCGCTGGGGTGTGGGTTCCCCAGATGCGTGAGCTGCTGCTCGCCTCGACGGTGGCCAAGACGGCGGGCGTGATGTTCGCGGCGTCGGTCATCGCGGGGCAGTGCCCCCGACCGGAGGACGTGCCGACCGTGACCGAGGTGGCCTCGAAGGTCTTCGGGGCGTCCGTGAAGGCCCTGGCTCTGGGAGGTCAGGTCTGATCGTGGAACCAACCCGCTGTTGCGGGCCCCGTTCGAACGGGGCCCGCAACAGCGGGTTGGTTCCACGCCGGCCGCCGGACAGCACCTGCACTTGGACGCATAGGAGTGCGCCGCTCCTGAACACGGTGCCCCTCGCTCTCGGTGAGTCCCCTTCGGTGAAGAGGGCGCGCCCTTTCTCCCTGGGCAGCCACGACCGAGGACGAGCGGACCATAACCAGCCGGAGCCCAGACATGGCTGACGCCGGTACCCAGAGCGCTCTCGATACCGGCGTCAATCCTTTACGACGCTCGATCAGGCCATGACGGAGCGCTTCCTGCTGGCCTCACCGTAACGACCCAACCAGCGGGATGGCCAGCGCACCCTTGCGGCTCCGATGATCTACGCCGCCCGAGCCTCAGCAGCGGCAAGCCCCGGCCGGACCTAACCGCCCCCATGGGTGCACCGCTGCGCCCCGGTCGGCCTGTTCTCTGCTGGCTTTCGCCACGCGGTGGCCTGATGGGCGGGCGTGGAAGGCAGCTCGGCCGGAACGCAGTAACGGCTGTCTCGCTGCCTGGCCGTGATCAAAATGGCCCGGCGGGAGGTGACCAGGTTGGCATAGCGCGCGGGCGGCAACGCCAGGACGCATCAGCACCGAGTACGGATAGGCAGCGTGAACGGTGTGCACTGCCTGTACGTAACCACCGTGCTTACAGGGGTTTCCGGGTGGAGGGAATCCAGTGAGTTTCGCTCAAGCGCCTCCAGGCCGGCCGCCCCTGTAGAAGCGGCCGGCGCCGAGGGATGCCAAGGCAGGACAGGTGGCGAGGACGGAGTGGGTCCCTGTACGGATCGCTCGGCAGTTGCACAGCGGTGCCGGGCGCCGACAGGAGCTTGCTGGCCGCCGCCCGGCACCATGCCGTCACGACAGGGCGGCCACCACGGCATCCAGATCGACGACTTGCAGCCCGGTTGTTGGGTCTCGCACCCAGAGCGTCGGCAGCAGTTCCTCGACGTCCTGTCCGAGGTGAGTGCACCAGCCTTCGAGGTCCAATCGGGCGTCGTCGTCCAGACACGCCCGCCAGCGGCCTGCCTGCTCGGATTCCTGAAGCCAGACCCGCCCGGCCTCTGTCCGGCCCGTGTAGGTCTTCATGCTGACCGTGAAGCCCATCTGGAGGTATCGAGCTGCCGGATGGTCAGCGCGGATGCGGGCGGTGATGAGGCCGAGGCTGGCCAGAGCAAGACGTGTCCGAGCCTGCCGGACCTGCTCGGCGTCATGCTCTACCGCGGCAAGGAGGGCGTCTGTGTCGAGTGGAGCGGGCTGCGAAGGCATGGTGTGGGGCTCCTCGTAGGAGATCTGGGCTGCCCGAAGGGCGCTCGGGAGAGCGAGACGGCAGACCGGGGGCCGTCGGGCGACGGCCCCCGGTCTGCCGTCAGCTCCAGGTGATCGGCTGGCCGGTGCCCTGCGTGCGGCTTGCCAGCGTGTGCAGACGCCGCATCCCAGAGAGCCGCACCGCGCCCTTGGCGCTTCGGTCTGCGGACGCGACGGTCATGGCCGACAGCAGACGGCTGACGAACTGGTCGGCCGGGAGACTGCGCACCGTGTCGTCGAGGTTCATGCGGCGCAGGATGTTGTCGGCCGCCGCGGTCGTCAGCGTGGTGGACGTGCCGGGCGCGGAGAACGTGGTGTGCATGGCCGATTGGTCCGTTCCGTGAGGGCTGGTGTGATGGCTGCACTGCACCACGAGCTCCCGCAGCGATCGACCGGGCGCGAGTCCGGGCGTCGGAGACGCCGGCCTGCGCTTTATGCCACGGCCGTCGATGTCTGGACAGGTCGACCTGCCGAAGGTGAGCCACCGACCCTTCCCCGTACGGCACTGGGACCAGTACGGACTCCGGGCGTAGCGAGGTACGCCCGGAGCCTCCGCCAGTCACTTCCGCAGGCGACGCGTCACGTCCGAGAGGTAGGTTTCCCAGCGCGAGCTGCCGAGAGGCCCGGATATCTCACGCTTCTGGAGGTCGTACGGGTAGACGCGGACCTCCGCGCTGAACAGGCGGGCCAGCGTGACGACGTCCTCCAGGAGCGCGACCTCGTTCTCCTCTTCCGACGCCCACGCGGGGCGGCAGACCAGGTAGGCCCATTCCCGGCCCTCGCCGAACGGCCACCCTCCGTACCAGCGCAGCTCACCGGAGGGCAGGAAACCCCAGACCTCCTTGAAGTTCTCCCAGTACGCCTCAACGGTCGCCAGAGGGTGCGTTGCGTACCGCTCGCGGTGGATGACCGCGCGAGGCCGGTCGAGCATCCAGGTGATGCCTTGGGGGTTGTTGCCCAGCCCACAGCCATCGAAGTCGTCGACCGGGGCGGTGACCGTCCATACCTCCTCTTCCGTCCAGGGGCCGCCGTCCATGCCCGGGCGCTGGGCGGGCCCGATGCCGCCGACGACGACGGTCTCCGTGCCGTCACCGTTGTCGCGGACGAACGCGGTGTTGGTCGCTCCTTCGTCGTTCAGCGCACGGAAGCCGGGGCCAGGCGTCCAGGTCGGCGCGTCGACGAACGCGTCGGGCGGGAAGATGAGCGCCACTCCGACCGTGCCACGATCATTTCGGTCGGTGGTCTTCCACGACTGGTTGATCGTCCGTTCGATGCGACGGCGAAGGCTGCGCTTCATTGGTCCGCTCCTGGAAGGGGTTGGTGACTCGGTGGCCGGTGCGAGCTGGCAGTGAGGAAGTTACGAGCTCGCCAGGCACGTGCCGAGCTGCCGCGAAACCCACTGTGGGAGCAGGGTTAGAGCTGCGGCCGCGGACCTGATTGGCAGGGGGCAGGCCGAGGTGAGGGCGCTGGCGCATGGCGGACAGCGTCCGTGTCCGCTGCGTGGGGCGCCCAGTGAGCATGTGGCCGGCGGACGCGCGTCCCCCATGCAGATGACGAGAGGCGCACACGCCCGGGCCGGGGCGTCCCGGCCCCCGGCAGTGACCAGCGCTCGGCCAGCTACCGGGGTGGAGCCGTTCAGCAGTAGAAGCGCCGGGCCCGCAGTGAGCGGGCGACGTACGGCACGGCCGCGTCCTGGTGCCGCTCGGCGACGTGGCGCACCGCCTGGGCCCGGGCTTCTTCTGGGGTGCGCGTGATGCCGCTTCGTGTGCAGTCGTAGGACATGCGCGCATCGGCGCGGTTCCCGTTGCGGACCGGCACGCTGAACACGTGGACGCCGCATGCCCACCCGTACGGGTGGGAGTGGTTGAAACGGTGCCGGTAGGCGACAGCCAGCGGCCCGGGAGCGCCAGGCTGGGTGAGCCACGCGCTGATGACGTCACCCCGGTCGGGGTGGAGCACGTGCGCGGTGACCAGCCGCCACGACAGGGCGAGGGCGGGCCACCGCTCAGGCGGCAGCGGATGGTCGGTGACCAGCGGAGGAACGGCAGGGAACTCGGGCCAGTCGGCGGGGGCCCCGGGGGGACGTGTCAGGGTGTCGGGCATAGGTGCAGGGCCTTCGGGTCGCGGGTCTCAGCGCTGCGTCGCTGCGGTTCAGAGGTACGCCGCCAACGCGGTGATGATGTCGGCCTGTTCGGTGAGCAGGTCGGCGACGTCTTCCTCGATGGCGGAGAGGGTGACGGGGTCCTTGGTCTTCTCGTAGTGACCCTGGATGGCGGCCAGGTCGTTCAGCACGCACTCGTAGTCGTAGAAGGAGATGGGCCTGCCGTCGCTTCCGCTGCTGGTGGCCCCAGCAGCGATAAGGGCACCCGTCAGCGCTGCCGAAAGCCCGGTCCACGGGGCGCTGTAGCAGAGGGTCAGGCAGGCCATGTCGGCTCCTTCGTCTTTGGTGGGACGGTAGGAGCCAGAGAGCGGTTGATCACGGGCCCGCGAAATGCGCGGACGCCGGATCCGGGAGTCGCCTGGGCCGCTGCCCTCGGGGGGAGTGTCCGGAACGGACAGGGCTGGGTTGCTGACCAGGACGCACCGCCGCCGGCCTCACACGCGCGCCGCCCTGGGCGATGCGCTCCATCGCATTGCCCAGGGCGGCACGGAGCCTAGTCGCGGAGGAGAGCGTCCGGCTCTGCCCTCTCGAATCCGCCTGCCCTCGGCCAGACCACGGTGATGTCGTTCCGGCCGCACAGGTCGGCAAGGTCGGGGCGCGGGTGGGACGGAAGGAGCATGACTCGTCGCGGGGTCGGGCTGAAGAACCGGCGCATGTCGAGGAGTTCACCGTAGGCCGCGCGTACGTACGTCCGGGCGACGCTTCCCGCGCACGCGACGATCTCGTTCGTGCTGTGGTCGATCAGGTCGACGGGCAGGGGGATGAGTTCACGAGCCGGTGTGACGGTGTGACGGCGGACGTCATGGCCCAGGGATCGCAGGTGGGAGCTGTAGCTCCTGAGTAGCTGCTCTGCGACGTCCTCCATGAACGTACGCTCGCGTCCCTGTTCGTCGCCGGGCCGGGGGCGGAAGGGAACGTCGAGGTCACGCTCCCGGACGATCGTGTGATGGCTGAGGGGGTCCACGGTGAAGACGCCGCTGGGCGGAGGGGTTCCGTCTTCGGGCGCGAGCCGGAAGACGTAGCCGGTGCGGTGGGGCTGGTCCGGGACGCCGATGACCGGCAGCGGTGTCTGTACGTAGGGGACGTCGTTGTCGAGCCGGTAGGCGCCGAGGTAGCGGACTGAGGGGCCGGGCACCGTGGAGAACAGCCGCAGTGTGCGGCCTTCGTTCTCAGCGTGGTCGGCGAGAGCACGATTGCCGTTCCTGATCACCTGTTCCCGGTCTCCCTGGCCTTCCCCCTGGAAGTGGTAGTGCCGCCCGGTCCAGCCATCGTGCTGACTGTCATGGGCCCCTGGCGACGTGAAAAGGCAGATGTTCGGTGTCGTCTTGCTCGGGCTGATGCGGCCGTGAGGTCGACCGCCGACGAGCTGGTGAAGGTCGGACCGGCTGATGGTGGCGCCGGGACGGAGAGGGAAGGGCATGGCAGGTCCTTGCCTGGGAACGGGTGGACGCCCGGACCGTAGGCAAGGAGGCGTCGGTGTGACGACTGCTGGCGAATTCCTCCTTGCCCGCGGATTGAGACCCAGCCGGGTTCGGACAACGAGCGCCGACCCTGGTTGAAGCGTTGGCGGCCGCCGTCCACCTATCCCTGCATGGCGGTGGCCGCGTCGTCGGTGTGCCGAGAGCAGAGGAACCCCAGAATCCTGCTCACGTGGTCGACGCTGCTCAGACCGTTCAGATCCGTCAGGACGACTGTTCCGGCCGGCTCCGACTCAGGTGTCAGGGTCCAGCGCCTGGTGCCCGCGCTGTTGTCCGTGGTGACGGCCACCCGCTGGCCGCACGGGCAGGTCACCTCGATGTCGTCGAGGAACGACCACACTTCCCAGCCCTGCGGAGCCAGGTCGTTGTGCAGGGTGGTGGCCAGGGCGTCCAACGGGTGCGGGGGCTGCGGAGCTGGGCGCTGCTCGGGGCTGAGGAACCAAGTGCTCATGACGCGCTCCAGTGACTGCCGATAGCCGCGAGGAGACGCACAGCCTGACCTGCGGCGACATGGTCATCAGGGGTGTTCGCTGCTGTGTCGATCACATCCTGCGGGCGGAGGGGCATGAACGCGGCCTCCTGCTCGGTGGGGAAGTCTGCAAGGTCCACGAAGCGGCTGGGGTCGTAGTCGCGGTAGTCGAAGTCCTGCACACAGATGGTGATGACGCGGCCGTCGTTGCTGAGGTAGCGGCGGTAGTGGACCTCGCGTTTCCATCTCGCGGGGCCAGTCATGTCCAGCGGCATCATGGTGCTCCTGATCGGTGGTCTCGGTGGTGGTCAGAAGCTACGAGCGACACCCATGAAGACGGGTGATGCGGCGAGATGAGGTGTCCGAGCCTGCTTGCTACCTGCGCAGATGCTCGCCGGCGGGGACAGCTGCCGGACGGACCCAGCGGGCGGCACGGCCGCCCGCCCGGTCACTGTTCGAGGGAGGCCATGCACCTCTTGGCTTCCTCGTACTCCTCCTTGGTGATCACATTCGCGGCGTGCAGACCGAGGAGGTACGTGCGCAGCCGGCCCTTCGAGGCCAGCCAGCCGCTCAGCGACCCGATGCCGTCGCTGCCACCGAAGTCGGCCCAGTACACGAGCTGGTCCCCGGCGATCTCGTTCAGCCGCTCGACCAGCGCACGACGAGCCTCGCGCCGCGCCACGATCCCGTCCCATATGACCTTCGCAGCGGCCCGCTCCTCGTTCTCCTCCGCTTCGGCCACCTCGTAAGCCCGTTCCCACTCCCCGAAGAGGTGGTGGCCGGTGATCTGCTCCCGCAGTGCATCCATCGATCCGAGACGGCCGATCTGGCGCTTCGCAGCGGGGATGTAGAACTGCCTGGAGGGTGCGTCCTTCACCCACGGTTCACCGAGCCGGGCCAGATCGGGCGTCCCGTTCCAGGTCCCGTCAGGCACTGCGACCGGGCGGACTCGTACCGTCTTGGCGCCAGTGGAGACCACTCGCCACACTCGGGTGCCGGCTTCGCGCACGGCGTCGCGCGCGCTGAGGCCCGTCAGCGTGGCCGCATCCGGTCCAGCGCCGAGGGTCACGATGAGGTCGTCGTCCTGGAGCTGCTGCGCTGACGTGACACGGCTGAGGCCCGGCGCAGATGCCGTCGGCCAGAGGTCCAGCCAGACCTGGTGGGTGAGAGCCGCGGCAGTGTCCGACGCCTTGGAGTGGATCACGGGGGTTCCTAGCGGGTGAGGGGGTGGAGGTGTTGGCGCAGCGGACGTTAGCGGGCGGCATGGCGCGCCCCGCGCTCGCGCGAGTTGAGACCGGGCTCGCCGGCGGCCGTGCCGTCGCGGGCCTGAAGCCGACGGACAGGAACGCTGGCCAACAGGTACCGCGCGGGCCCCTCTTTCGGTCAGTACCGGAAGGGGTCCGCGCGGTCCCTGCTGGTCAGCGGATGAAGTCGGCTCCGACGATCACGTGGTCCTCGGGCAGGTTGTCGAGGTAAGCGTTGACGCGCTGGTGGTACTCGGCGGCCGCCGTCTCGGGAGCCTGGGGATCCGCCCAGGTCGGGCTGACAAGCCACGTCCCGTCGAGCTGAAGCAGGCTGTTCCCTGTGACGGCCTGGACGCGGGCACGCTCCACGAACGCATCCCGGTCCAACGCGGCCAGGGCCTCCTGATCAGCCCAGGAAAGCCGCGCTTCCGCCAGACTGACGGCGACCTTGATGTGCGGCTGCTCCCTGAAAGCGAGCCCGGCGTACACGAAGTCCTTGGCGTCAGAAAGGTAGTCGGCGAGCGGCCTGACCGGCGGCATGGTGGCTACGGCCTGGGCCCAGGCGTCGTGCAGGCGCGCGGCACGATCAGCGGCCCGAGTACGGCACGCGTGCAGGTCGAGAAGACCGACCGGGCCGCCCGCGTAACGGACGGTGGTGCCGCCGCTGACGCGTATGAGCTGCGGGTGGTTCGGGTCGGCTCCGTTCCGCAGAGGGAAGGTCCCGGCGTACTGGTTCTCGGGGTGGGTGACCAGCACCCGTTCCCAGCCGCCAGGCAGGTCCCAGAGGGTGTCTTCGGCCTCGTTGGCGAGGTCGCTCGCGGTAGCGTCCGGCTGCGGGTCCAGGTGAACGAGGGCGTGCTGACTGGTCACTTACTGCGTCCGTTCGGTCGAGAGTCGCGGGGTCTTTGCCCGCCGCCGGGCACTGCCCGGCGACGGGCACGGGGCGGGTCAGGCGGTCGGCAGGGCGTGGTGCCGGTACGACAGGCTCCGGAGCGCGGTCGCCACGTCGGCGGTCAGGTCGGCATCCGGGGTCTCCCGCACGGTCTGGGCGGGGACGGTGCGGCGGACCGGCACAAGCGCCCAGGAGATGTCGGTGTAGCTGTAGGCCAGCGGCGTGATGGTGATGCGGTCGCACAGCGGGGTGGTGGCAAGGATGTGGTCGAAGCGCGCGGTGATCGTCCAACTGCTGCCGAGGGCGTTCTGCAGGGCGGTGGCCAGGGTGTCGATGGTGGCCGTCTGCGTGGTCTGCGTGGCGGTCTCGGTCATCGCTTCTCTCCTTCGTGCGGTCAGCCCGTGGCGGCTGGCACGACAGAAGTTAGGTTTTACAGCGGTCTGGCTCGATTTCTCGCGAATCTGCCGCTATGCGGTGACCAGAGCCGAGGCAGACGAGGAGCAGAAAGCCCCAGCTCACAGCCGCAGGCGGGGGCGCGCCGGAGCGGACAGCGAACGGCCGCGTCACCTCCTCGTTCAGCGCTCAGCCCGTCGAGATCGCACGCCGCCTCTTGGCGGCTCCGATGACCACCTGGAAACGCTGATCCGCTGGCACTGACCGTGCACACGAACACCCGGCACGTCTCGAACGTGGATGTACCGGGTTTGACCACCGCGGGGACGGTGACGGGCACCAGGTAGGCCCAAGCACTCCCCGCTCGGCGCGGGTGGGGGCGGCGCGAGCGGCCCCGCGTGGATGCCCTGTCAGGGATTGCCGACGGTCAGGCCGCCGACGGCTTCAGGCTGCCCGTCCAACGAGGGTGCGTCATCCGGTGAATCTCCTTACGGCACTTGCGGCACACGTGCGTGTCGATCGACCGCGTATGAGCGAGGCGGCGCAGACGACGGCTGTGGAAGTCTGCGAGCGGGCGATGACTGCCGTAGGTGCGCAGGTGGCCGCTCCTCTGCCACATCGCCGCCGACCAGCCGAACCCGAAACGGACCTGCACGGGGGTGGGGGGCATCTCGACAAGGGCCCCGCACAGTGCCGGCGAGCGCGTCCAATGCCCGCTGTTGTTCTCGTATCCCAGGGGCAGGGCGTGGAGAAGTCCACGCGCGCCGCGGCCACTGTGAAGGAGCGCAGCAGTGTCGCTCTTCGTCATCCCGATCTCCTCGTGCGTTCAGTTCGTGGTGACTGGCACGGCGGAAGTTAGGTGCGCGGGAGGCACCGATCCCATCTCCCGCGATACGTGGGAACGCGCTCCATGTGCCCGGCGTACTCCGGCCCAGGCCGCGATCGTCGCGGCCTGGGCCAAGGGCGTTGCCGCCGGCGGACATCTGCTCCCGGGTCGACCGCCGTCATAAGGCGTCGCGCGGTAGCCGTCGGTAGCGCCAGCGGCTCATCGGACTGCCCCGGTCGGCGCGGCGGGCTCGGTCAGCGTGTCGGCCCACTGGGCGAGCGCCTCGAAGTCGTCCAGGTCCAGTCCGACGGCGGGGTCGATGTCGTACAGCAGCGCCGCCCCGGTGTGGTGCTGCCGGACGTAGGCTCGGTCGGCTGCGCTGAGCTGGTCATCGAGCCAGACGAACGGGCGGCCAGCGGCGTGACGGATGACGTCGACGGTCTTGAAGTACGTGCCGCCCGGGCCGTACCCGCCCCGGGTGCTCCAGGTGACGACGGGTAGCTCGGGCAGGCCGATCCGCGGGCTGGCGTACGTGTTCGCCTCGTCCTCCCAGGTTGTGGCCCAGATCAGCTCATACGGAAGGTCGAGGAGTTCCTCTCCGTGGTCCGGGTGCAGCCACACCGCCACGTGGGGGACGTCGCGGGGGCGCAGGTGCGGGTGCTGGTCGATCCAGCAGGTCGGGCGCAGGTAGTGACGGA